>PVBE012487862.1_pt1 | contig 36548 bp, 41 predicted proteins | sample 1631181 | NCBI WGS metagenome assembly PVBE01 (sample SAMN08397723, study PRJNA350692) | Marine metagenome, whole genome shotgun sequencing project. | isolation source: water | place: Pacific Ocean | collected 2012-04
ATGAAAGGACGACGGAGCCGGACCAACTCCTAAACGCCCAAAACACAAAACAGGCTTTGTTGTTCTGAGTCCCGAGGGGCTCCACCGCGCTCCTCAAAAGAACAACCAATTCCACCCACGAATTGTTCTGAAGAACCTTCGTCAAAGAGATTCCGTCTCAACCCAGGCCCGCAAGGCCGGAATCCGAGCAGGCGATATTATTTTGGGATTCGAAGGAAAGCAGCTTGAAATGGACGCCTACGAATTTCAGAGCTACGTGCGGCGCGAGTACTTGTCAGGCGACATCGTCAAAGTAATTGTAATCCGCGACGGTCAAAAGATCATTTTGCCGATGAAACTGCATTGACCGTCCAGCAAGGCTGTACCTCGGACCGACGCGAGTTATCATTCGGTTGCGGCGATGCGCTCCCCGACCAACCTGCGGTCGGTGCCCGTCGCTGATCGCTTGACTCATTTGTAAAGAAGAACCTGGTACGAGCTTTCCAGTGACTCGCCGCTCGGCGCCCGACATTCAATCAGACGCGTTGGACGATGATCGCGACCGCGTTGCCGCCGCCCAAACAGAGCGCTGCCATGCCAACTTCCAAGTCTCGCTCCGCCAGGGCATAGAGCAACGTGGTCAGCACCCTGGCGCCACTGGCACCGATTGGGTGCCCCAAGGCGATAGCACCTCCATTTACGTTGACCTTATCATGGTCGAGCCCCAATGGGCGAAGGCACGCCAGGGCCTGCGATGCGAACGCCTCGTTGAGTTCGATCAAGTCGAGATCAGCAACGGACATGCCTGCTCGGTCGAGCACCTGTTTCATCGCCAAAACCGGAGCAATAAACAGATCTTTCGCCGCGACGCCGCTGACGGCCGTCGCCACGATGCGTGCTTTGAGGTTGGTTTTGATGTCGCCCGCAGTTGCCTCATCCACGACGATCACGGCCGCGGCGCCGTCGCTAATCTGCGACGCGTTGCCTGCCGTTGCGGTACCATCGCGATCAAACGCTGGACGCAGGGCGGCTAGACTTTCGAGCGTCACATCCGCGCGAGGCCCCTCGTCGCGGGTGACCGAGACGGTTTTAGCGCGTTTCCGAATTTCGACCGGAACAGCTTCCGCAGTCATGCGACCGCTCTCTATCGCGTCAATTGCACGCCGATGGCTGGCGACCGCAAAGGCATCCTGTTCTTCCCGGCTGATCTGATTCTCGCGAGCCGTGGCGTCGGCCAGGCAACCCATCACGACTTGCTCCTGAGCACACCAAAGGCCGTCATGCAACATTGAATCGACAACTTCTTGATGTCCGAACTTCCAGCCCAGTCGCGTGTTCATCAACAAGTGCGGCGCTCGGCTCATGCTCTCCATCCCGCCGGCAACCACGACGCGCGTATCGCCGACACGGATTGACTGATCGGCCAACATGACAGCCTTCAGACCCGACCCGCACATCTTGTTAATGGTCAGCGCCGCGACGGTTGGCGAGCAACCTGCGTCCAGGGCTGCCTGCCGCGCCGGCGCTTGCCCGATTCCCGCTGACAGAACATTGCCCATAACGACTTCGTCAACCTGCTCCGGGGCAATCCCCGCCCGCGACATGGCTTCGCGAATGACGATAGCACCCAATTGAGGCGCGGCCGCGGTGGAGAGATTGCCGAGCATCTTCCCAATCGGCGTGCGGCAGGCAGCAACAATGAAAGACGCGGCCATCACACCCATCGCTTTCCGGGACGCTCTAAAGGACTCTGGCAGCCGTACTTGTGAGAATTCGGGCGATTTTGATCTAGCGCTCTGTCAGGACTAAGAATTAGGGGGTGTCGAGCCTGATTGTCGTGGTTCGCTCCGCGAACCAAACGCATTGATCGCGTATCAGCGTTCATCAGCGTTCATTAGCGGTTTCTTCAGAGCGTCCTGTGGGCGCAATCCAGCGCTGTAGCGAAATTGACCACAAGTTGTCTACCAGTTGAGCCCTACACTCTCGCCACCCGACCCGCGTCCTACGCCGCCTTTCAGTGGCTTGGTGCGTTTCGGGCGAGCGGGTTGTTCCGATGCGACTTCGGCAGTGGGTTCATCCGGTTCAGGTTCAGGCAACGTCGCTTTCAAGGAAAGCCCGATTCGCTGCGATTCGCGATCGACGGACATGATCTTGACTTCGATCTCCTGCCCTTCCTTGAGGATATCGTCGACGTTGCGCACGTGTTGATGAGACAATTCGGAAATGTGGATCAGGCCTTCGACTCCGGGAAACAACCGCACGAAGGCGCCGAATTTGGCGGTCCGAGTGACGCTGCCGGTCATCGTGCTGCCGACAACGCATTTCGTTTCGATGTCGTTCCACGGATGTTCCGTCAGGTCGCGAAAGCTGAGCCCGATCTTGCCGGTCTCTGTGTTGATCTTTTCAATCTTCACCTTGATCTTCTGGCCTTCGGTCAACACGTCACTGGGATGCTTGACACGCTCCCAGCTCAATTGGCTGATGTGAATCATGCCGTCGACGCCACCCAAGTCGACAAACGCACCAAAGTCTCGCAAGTTGCACACGATCCCTTCACATTCTTGGCCCGGCTTCAATTCCTCTAGCAGCTTCTTGCGTGCCTCTTCGCGCTCGCGTTCGAGCACCGCGCGGTGACTGACCACCAAGTTCTTACGTTTTGCGTTGACTTCCGTACACACGCAAGGCAGTTTCAGCCCGATGTATTCGGCGAACTCCTCCACGCGAAACATGGCAACTTGACTGGCCGGAATGAAGCCGCGAATGGCGCCAACCATGCACTCCAAGCCGCCGGTGTTGGCACCAGTGATGCGGGCATCGACAATCGCACCTTCAGTCAGGTCGGACCATTCCGCGACATCGATCGATTGACCGGGCACGCTGAGTTCATAAAAACCGTCGTCAGCGTTGAGCGATCGCACAACGACTTCCATCCCGTCGCCGACCGATGGCGATGTCTTGAATTGGCGAATCGGAACGAGCCCTTCGACTCGACCGCCCAAATCAAAAAATACATTTTCGCCTTCGATACGAATCACAGTCGCCTTCCGACGCTGGTCCTCTTCAATTTCGTCGACCGCACCGGTGTCCTGAGGGACCGTCATCAATTCGTCAAGCTCGACGTTGCCCATCGCCGCATCGATTTCAGATTGCATTTCCGCACTGACAGGTCCGCGAATCGACGGGACCGGAACCGGTTCCGACGTTAGCATCGGGATTGGTGCCGAGTCAATTGGCGTCGATGCTGCCGCGTCAGGATTCACGGCGTCGACCAGCTCTTGTGGAACGTCCGGAGGGGCCGCCGTCGCCGGCCGACTGGAGATCGGCTGGTTACCGGAACGGTCTTGCCGCCGCGAACCAACTTGGATCTTGAATTTCCTTTCACCTTCTTCCGCCGCCCCTTCTTCCGCCGCACCTGCTTCCGCCGCCCCTGTTTCCGCCGCCCCTGTTTCTGCCGCACCTGCTTCTGCCGCCCCCGTATCCGCTGCCCCGGCTTCCGCTGCTGCTTCCGTCGTCCCTGTATCTGCCGCCCCAGCTTCCGCTGCTGCTGTTTCCTCTGCTGCCGGCAAGGGGGGAGAGGATTTGGCCGTTGCGGTTTCTGCCGTCGATTCCGCAGGATCTACCACCGGCCCGTCGGCCTCCGTGGTGGGCGAATCTGGGGCAGCTGCTTCAATCGGCTCAGTGTTGCGCACCTCTTGGGTTGAAGGCGGGGCGTCTGCCTTGGTTTCGGGAGACTCGCCAGGTGTTTGGTCCGATGGCGCCGTCGAGGAATCACTAGCCATAGAAAATCGCTTCCAACTACAGTCCGAGGCTTACATTGACGCAAGAAATCAGGGGACTTTGCCCTGAGTAGAGTGTACCAGCGGGGATTCCCCATGAACAGGGATTCCTCACAAAACACGGCGCGGTCCATTGTGGCAAATGTCGCATAGGACGTTGCCGAACCAAACCGGGTGGCGATCGGGGTACGGGGGGACTCGACTTGGACGGAGTGTCGGGATGGCGTAGATTGAAGTCTCAAGAACTTCAGCCGACATTCACCATGGGAGTTCGATCGTGGTCGATTTTGAAATCGGACAATACGGCCCTATCTGTGAATCTCTGTACGAGGCGCCGCGCCGCCTCGCCGCCGCTCAACCTGGGGACCCCGCAGGCTCGTTCCTGGCTGACCAAGATCGATGGAATGCAGCCGCTTTCGTCGACGTCTGTGAGGCAGCCGTTCGCGGCCGTTGGACCAATTCGTCGCTCTGCCGCGCGATTGCGCTGGCCGAATGGAAATTGCTGTTCGACCACTGTTTTCGCGCAGCGCTTGGGTTGTCGTCGCCAGCGACTGGATAATTCAGCGCCTGGAGATCTGAATCCTGGTCACTGCCGAGTCAGGCGTCTCGCAAAATTTCCCTCGCGGCGTTCTTGCCGCAGGCACCCATCACGCCGCCACCCGGATGGCTCGCCGCACCGCACAGGTACAGGCCTTTGATCGGCGAACGATGGTCCGCCCAACCCGCGACTGGTCGGAAACTGTAGAGCTGATTCGCATTCATTGCGCCTTGCATGATATTCCCGCCGGTCAGCCCGAAGGTGTGTTCCAGATCCAACGGGCTCAGTACGTGACGATGTTCGACGGCATTGGGCACATTCGGCGCATAGCGCCCGAGCAACGTAACACAGCGGTCTGCAAAATCCTCTTTGATGTCGTCCCAATGCAAACCGTCTGCCAGTTTGTACGGCGCGTATTGCACGAACATCGACAGGATGTGTTTCCCGGGCGGCGCGATCGTATCGTCGACCGATGTGGGCATTGTGATTTCCAAGATCGGTTCGGCGCTGGGCCGACCGTACTTTGCCTCGTCGTACGCCCGTTCGATCGTATCAAGCGTTTCGCCGATGTGCATCGTACCGTGGTGATGAGGCCCGACGCCGTTGCACATGGCCGAGGTAAATCGTGGCGGTTCGGAGAGTGCCAGATTGATTTTCGCCGATGCCGATGCGTAATCGATCCTGCTGACAGCGGCACGAAATTCGTCCGGTAGCACACTCGGATCTAAAAGCGTTTCAAAAGTCAAATGCGCGTCGACGCTGGAGGCTACCACAGGCGCTTCCAACACGGTATTGTCGGCCAACAAGACCGCCGAGACTTCTCCGTTTTCTGTGACAATGTGACGGACATCGGCTTCACGCCGGATATCGACACGCAGCTCCTTGCAGACTTTTTCGAGCGCTGCAGCGAGCCCGCCCATGCCGCCCTGAACGTAGCCCCAGACACCGCGCGCTCCGCCTGCTTCGCCCATCACATGGTGCAGCAAGACGTAAGCCGTACCGGGTGCCGATGGCGGAGCAAAAGCACCGATGATCGCGTCGGTGGCCAACGTCGCACGCAGCACTTCGGCCTCGAACCACCGTTGCAGAATCGGTCGCGCAGCGCCGGTTACCAATTCGACTGCCTCCGGTAAATCGGCACCCAAGCCCGCTATCGCCTGGTAGAGCTCCCATACTTTCCCTGTGTCTCGAAGACGCTTCCCAACACCGATCTTTCGCTGCTCTTTGGGTAACGGCATCGGATCGGGCGCAGCCTTGGCAAGAACCGGTTCGAGCGCATTGGCCACGCGTTCAAGCAGCGCCTGATAACGCGGATACTGTTCGGCGTCACGGGGACTAAACTTGGAGATCTGCCGATGATTTTCTCGTTCGTTTGGCCCCATCAACAGATGGCGTCCGTCCAACATGGGCGTGAAAGAAGAAGGATTGCGAGGCAGAATCTTCAGCCCATGGCGCTTGAGACGCAGATCATGCATGATCTCCGGCAAGAAAAGGCTAATGACGTAGGCAGCCGTCGATATGCGATAGCCGGGCCATAGCTCCTCCGTGGCGGCACACCCGCCGAGAACGTGCCGTCGTTCGAGCAGGCAGACCGATTTGCCCGCCTTGGCGAGATAGGCGGCGGCAACGAGCCCATTGTGGCCACCTCCGATGATGATGCAATCATATGTAGTCTTCATAATGCGAGGATTGTAAACAGTTTACGGGGACATCGGTAGACCGACCTCCGCCCATGCGCTCCACGCATAATCACACCAGCGGCCTCGTAGGTGGTTTGATGTGTGGCCACTGGACGCCACGCGCGGCGAGTGCGACAACGATGCCATGCCTGACAACCCCGCGCACGGCAAACCGACTCCGACCAGCGGCCGACTGTTGTTGGTCCTGGCTGCCGTGATGTGGAGCACCAGTGGGTTCTTCGCCAAGGCACCGTTCTTTGATAACTGGCCGATCGTGGTTGACAGCTATGCAGTCCGCGGTCCAGTGCTGGCTTTTTGGCGCGCCCTGTTTGCCAGCCTTGTCCTGCTACCGTTGGTCAGACGACCCCGCTGGACGCCTCGTTTGATTCCGGCCGTCCTGATCTTCGCTGCCATGAACGTCACGTACCTCTCAGCGATGACGCAAACCACCGCCGCCAATGCCATCTGGTTGCAAAACACTGCCCCTGTCTGGGTGTTTTTGGTGAGTGCCTGTTGCTGGCGTGAGAAAATCCAACGTCGCGACTTACTGTTGCTGGTCTTCGCCGTGGCGGGCGTCGGCTTGATTCTGTGCTTCGAATTGCAAGGCCAGTCGCTACCGGGCATTATCTACGGATTGCTCGGCGGTATGACGTACGCAGGTGTGGTCTTGTCCTTACGCTGGCTGCGCGACGAAGACCCCGCCTGGCTGATTGCGCTAAATCACATTGTGACCGCGGCGATCTTGCTGCCTTATGTCGCGCAGCAAGGTGCCTGGCCGTCGGTCAACCAGACGTTCTTCTTGTGTGCTTTCGGTATGCTGCAGATGGGGATCCCCTATTGGCTGTTTGCCCGTGCCGTCCAATCCGTTTCCAGCCAGGAGGCAGCGGGAATCGTCTTGTTGGAACCGCTGTTGGTGCCGATTTGGGTATTCCTGGCCTGGCGGCACTCACCTGGTTACCAAGACACAGCTTGGTGGACGATCGTCGGCGGTGGGCTGATTCTGGCTGGTTTGGTGATTCGGTTCGCCGTCGTCAAAAACGGTAGAACGGTCTATCCTTCGTCCTAGCGTGTGAATCTGTCGAGTTTCAACCAAGTAGGGCTTTCAACCAAGTAGCTGGAACAAGGGCAGCGGCGTTCCGGCAATACGGACGCTTTGTGCCACGGTTGAGTCGGAACTGCGATGTAAGTGTCTAGCGCGGCCCTGCGTCGGACCGATGCGAGCGTACCAGTCGCCCGTCTTTCAGCCTCAGATAAGTACCGCCACTTGACGGTCGACCACCGGCCCACGCTTGTGCGGAGAAGAATCACGCAAAGACGCAGAGGCGCCAAGAAGAGAGCAGCGAATGCAACAATTTGCTCTGCGCCTTCGCGCCTTTGCGTGAGCCCGGCTGTTTCTTCTTCCAACAACTGCTAAAAAGCGTGAAAAAGCCTCGGCGCAAAGCAAAGAAACGGAATCGCGAGTGACACGTACCCCAGCCCAGTCCGGAACCGGCCCAATCGCACGGAATCATCATTCGTGGGTGGATGATCGATCCCAATCAGTAAGATCATGATCACCATCAGAAACAGGCCTCGATACACCCAGTCCAACGCCATCGCGGCAACGGTCAGCACGATGAAGCCGCGTGCGATCCAGCGCGCTCGCCTGCCAAACAACGTGTAGATCACGTGTCCGCCATCTAATTGGCTGACAGGCATCATGTTCAAACCGGTAATGATCAAACCGAACCAGCCGGCCATCAGACATGGATTCAATTGGCTTTGCCAGATCATATCGCCTTGGGTGTAGCCTTCGGGTTGACGCAACGCCAACATCCACTTGGCAATCAAAGGCGGTTCTACTTGAAACATGCCGTGGGCCGGGCTCGACATATCCAGACTGTTGACACCGATCCACAGCACCGGCAAGGCAACCACCAGTCCAGCCAACGGTCCAGCGATGCCAATATCGAAGGTCTCCTTGCGGTTGGCTCGGCGACCATCCATCCCAATGACGGCGCCTAGCGTTCCCAGCGGAGCGAGGGGAAAGGGGAGGAAAAAAGGCAAACTGGCCGGGATCTTGTAACGAATTGTGGCCAGAAAATGTCCCATTTCGTGTGTGAACAGAATCGCCAAGACGCAAACCATATAGATCAGACCATCGTTCCAATTCGTCAACAGGGCACGTCGCAGGGGCGAATCGAGTGGTCCGCCACCCACGTCCTGTGCAAATGGTGGCGAGAGCACATAATCCGCTGGCCACCACATGCAGGCGCCGGCTACAAATGTCGAGAGGCATGTCAGCAGAAACAGGACAATCGGCAAGATCACGCGGCGGCGGCGCACTTGCGGAGGCGGTTCTGGCGACACATCCGGCGAGACATCCGCCAACTCGGCCTGAAAAATGGGCTCGACATTTTCCAGATAAGTTCGAATGTTGTTCGCTTGGTCAGCTCCCGAATCAGCGAAGTCGGCGTTGATCGGTTCCTCGGCCCCGGCCGTCTCAGTTTCATCCGCGTCCCTGGTCGCGTCCGCTTGAAAGGGTCCGAGTCCTTCGCGCCGGGCATGGTCATCACGTTCTAGCATGTCTTCAGAATAGCATAATCGGCGACTACTGGGCACGCGGATTGGCCGGGTCCGGCAACCATGGGTTTCGTGGCGGGTGCTTCCATGCGACCGGAGCGGGTGCACAACAGTAGCTCGCGTTGGGGCTCATGGCGGCGGGGTACTAGGCAATTTGTCGACGTTTTGTTACGCTCTTCGCTTCGATAAGGCGAGCGGCGGAATCATAGGCTTACCGATCGTAGGACGGGCACTCTTGCCCGTCCCACAGGTAAGTTTCCGTCTGGCCGTCGCCTCAAGAGGATGGCAATTCAGCTTACGTCGAGTAGAAGTTTCGGGATTCAATCCGATGAAGCAAGCGATCGCTGGGGTCTCCCCCCCCAACGCCGAAGAAGTCACGGTGATGCAGGTTTTTCCTTCCATTGCTCGTTATTTCGCGGGACAAATGCTGGGAAAACTCTACAGCATGGATGTCGGCGTCTCTGTTTTGACGCTGGGTAACTTCATTGCTTTGGCGTCGATTCCGCTCGCCCTGCTCTTGTACTTTTATCGGTTGCTACCGTCTGTTCTTGGAATTTCGTTGCACGGTTCGTCTTACAAACTGACCAACCGCCGCGTCATCGAACAATGTAACGAAGTGATCATCGGTGTAGAGCCGCGGCCGAAGCGAATTACCATCGCAGTGGTGCTGCTCGTGATCGGTGTGTTGACGTTCACCCTGCTACCCCTGTTTCTCGTCGTGCTACATCACTCTCTTGTCGAGTGGGCATGGGCCACCTCGAAGATCCAATCGACCCTCAAAATGATCAGTGGCCTGATGGCCGCTGGCGGCGGCCTGTCAATCGTTGGTGGAATTGCGCTGTTGATGGTCGAGGTCTTTGACGTTGACTTTGACGCTGTGGTCAAGTCGATTGAACTGGACCGGTTCGACACCATCGAAATTGACTGCAAGCCCGGACAAGCGTGGTTTGCCGCTGGCGACTTGGTCTTTAAACGCGGTGATGTGGAGGCATTTCGCCTCGAGGGCGTTTCGCGCCCCGAGTCTTTTCGACACACCTGCTTGAAGTCGCATATGTCTTACGTGGGTGTCAAACAAGCTTTGGATCGTACTGCGGTTCCAGCTTAGCGATTGCCGCAACGATCAGATGCAACGCAGCCGCCGACGTTGCCACTGGCAACGAGGCCATCTCCTTATTCCGAATCGCAACTTGCCGTGTGGCTAACGGCAGGTGTACGAAAGTAGCTTCGGTCTGCAAGCTCATCTTTTGCACGAAATAGTGTGTCATATACAACGTGGCGTTACATAGTAATGTGCCCGCGTGAAACGAAACCGAAGCCGGCACGCCAGCCTCTCGCAGCTGCCCCACCCAATCTGCCAGAGGCAACGCGCTGTGATAGGCTACGGGTCCATCATCGACCAATTTGCGATACTGCTCGGGTGGTTCGTGAGAACTCCCGCCTACGTTTACACCGATCGCTTCCAACCGAATCGCGCCCAGACCGGGTGCCTGGCCAAGGTGCAACACGTAGTCGTAGTTGGAGGCTAGGTCTTTTTGCAGACGCTGGCGAACTTCCTCAAAGTTGACGGGATAGAGACGTGTCGTGATCTTCTGACTTGCCTTCATGTTTCGGGTGAAATCGACCAGTGCCAACCAGCTCGAATTCTCGACCCACTGATCGTATGGTTCGAATGCGGTAATCAGAATGCTCGCCATCGACTCAACCAGCCCCAACCGCCTCGATCGGAATCCACCTTGCGGACCTTGTATATAGCCGCGTCCCGCCGACTTGGCAAGAAAGCGACGGCGGCACTGGAATGGTGAAGCACGGTAAAGTACCCTGGTTGAGATGAACCTTGCGGCTTGAGGTCTAGTTTTGGGACATGTATCGTCGGCGTTCGCTCCAAGGCTGTGAGTCCATAAGGTAGCAAGCACACTCTGTGTGCCGTCCGCCAGTCCCTTGTTCAAATTGATGCGCCAGTCAATAGCGGGGTGGGCCGTCGTTGCTGTCCGCTCTGCTGCTTGTGCATCTGCCGCCTGAACCCGCAAATCTACCAACAATCATGCCCCAATCAGCGAGTCTCGGACAAGTCATGAGGAATGTCGCGGTGAAGAAATCTGTCCTGCAATCCGTTGCCATAATTGGCATTGTGGTCTCTTGTTGTTCAGCCGAATTTGCCTCGGCTGAGGGTATCTTTCCCGATAAGAACCTCGAAAAAGTGGTCCGAAAACTCGTCTTCGAGAAACGCGACAATGATAAACCTATTGTTGAAGATGACGTCGTCAATATTTCCACCATCAAGGGAGATGGAAATAGAATCAAGGACCTGACCGGATTGGAGAAATGTCGCAGCCTGGCGGAGCTGAACCTCGAAGATAATGACATCGAGAAAATCGACGCCATCAAGGAACTCAAGAACATCCAGTCGCTGAACCTGGCGAAGAACAAGATCAAGGACATCAAGCCCATCGAGGGACTGACGAAGCTACAGTATGTCCACCTGGCAAGTAATCAAATCAGCGACCTCGCGCCGCTATCGAAGTTGGAGAACTTGCGGTCGCTGTACCTCTCCAAGAACAGAATCAAGGACCTGAAACCGCTCAGCGAATTGAAGAAACTCTGGTCACTCTATCTGAAGGAGAATCAGATCGAAGACCTCAAACCGTTGGCAGGCCTCAAGTGGCTTGATTCATTGGACCTCCGTGGTAACCAAGTGGTAGACCTTTCGCCGTTGAAAGATCTAACGGAATGGAAGTTCCTCTTCCTCGACAAGAACAAAGTGACCGACCTCGGTGTGCTGATCGAGATGGGCAAGAGGGACCGCGAAGGGTCGCAGCGATTCTCGTTCTTTTGGCAGGTCTATTTGAGTGACAATCCGCTTAGCAACGAGGCGAAGAAAACACAATTGCCGGAACTGAAAGAGCTAGCCCGGACGGTTCAAGTGGATAAAGGGAAGTAAGGATCGTTCGAGGAATTACTGTCCGATAGTCGCCTTTCGCTCTGCGAAAGGAACGTGCTTTCGCGGAGCGAAAGACGACAATAAAAGATCGAACACTGCTTAGCGGGGTTGCGCGGAAGTTGATGCCCACATCGCGGCAGGCAGACAATGTCGCCAGGCTATCTCAGCCGTTGACATCAAGGCTGGTCATCCAGGCAATCGGCCAACAGCCCAAAGCAACGGGAGAAACTCCCAGGTCAGTCTTGCCCAAACGGCGGCGGGCTACCAAGCTGTCCATCTGCGTGCCCTGGGAGGAAGTCGTGGAGTCTTGGGAATTGTGTGCCACCGCGCCCGAGTGGGCAACCACCATCTCCCTGGCCGGTTCCGCTTCTCCCTGGCGGGTTACGGCGTTTCGTTTACAATGGGAGCGTGGCCAATCCGACTGAATATCGAGGAGCTTTCATGCGAAGCCTGCAAACCGCACTCACGACTGCCATCATCGCGCTGGCTGCCACGCCTCTATTGGCGGAAGAATCAATCGGCATCAGTAAGACCAAGCCCAGCGAAGGTCGCTCCGTCGAAATCGACGGGGCCTACATGGTCTCTTACACAATGAAGATTCCTGGTACGGATGCCGAGGTGACCATGATCCCAATTCCCGGCGGAGAGTTTCTGCTTGGAAGCCCCGGTTCTGATTCTGACAAACAGAAAGATGAACAACCTCAAGTCCGGGTCGGTGTCGAACCATTCTGGATGGCGCGGACGGAAGTGTCGTGGGCGGAGTATCTGCCGTTCATGAATCTCTATGCACATTTCAAAGAGTTTGAACATCGCAAGATCCGCCTGGTTGACAAGGATAATCCTGTTGATGCAATTACGGCGCCTACGGAGTTGTACGATCCCAGCTACACGTTCGAATATGGCGAGGACCCGCAGCAGCCTGCCGTGACGATGACACAGTACGCCGCCAAGCAATACACCAAGTGGGTCAGTGGCGTGACGGGACACAAGTGCCGATTGCCAAGTGAAGCTGAGTGGGAATACGCCTGTCGGGCCGGTACGACGACGGTGTATCATTTTGGCAATGATCCCAAGCAGTTGGACGAATATGCCTGGCACATTCTTAACACTCCTGACGAGCCACAGAAGGTGGGATCCAAGAAGCCCAACCCATGGGGTTTGCATGACATGCACGGAAGTGTCTGGGAATGGGTTCTGGATGGCTATGATGAAACCAACTACCAACGTCTTCTGGTTAAGAGCAAAGGTAAGACCCTCCCGAGCAACGACGCTGTGTCTTGGCCGACGAAGGCATACCCACGTGTCGTGCGTGGCGGGTCTTGGGAAGACGATCCCGACCGATGTCGCGCAGCGGCCAAACTGGGATCCGACGATCCAGAGTGGAAACTGGAAGATCCCAACCTACCGCTCAGTCCCTGGTGGTTTACTAGCGATCCGTCGCGAGGTGTTGGTTTTCGGATGGTGCGCCCTTTACACGCGCCGACAAAGAAGGAAATGGCCAAGTATTGGGATGCCGACCACGATGACATCAAGTTCGACGTCGATGGCCGGTTGAGCGAGGGTCGCGGTGCGATCGGCCTGGTTGATCCCGACCTGCCGGCCGCCATCAAAGCGCTTGACGATTGATCGTGACAAAGAAGGAATCATCGGGTCCGGCAACGTATCCTACTCTGCCAGCTGGATCCTCGAGAAGTTGATCCTGGGCGGCCATGGGCTGAGTCCTTTCCAGCGCAGCGATCCTAAATTCAAGTTCTGAAAACGCGTTGGATTCGGTCTTTCTTGCGAATCGCGAAACGCTCGCTGCCACTGTCGTCTGGCCAGGCGGCAACTCGCTCCCTGCGGCAGCGTTCGAGCGACTGTCTCTGCTCGGCCGGTCAAGTCGATCTTGACCCGAACTTCCGATTCCGATTGTACTAAGCGATGCTCAAAAATGAATGCGAGGTTTGCAATTCAGAATCGCGGGATTTCTCGAACTATTCCTGGGAGTCGACTGTGCAATCATCTGTATACCGCTCAGTTGGAGGCCGTTCCGGTGTTCTGCCTGCTGATGGTCGCAGTCACTTCCACAAATCCCGCGGTGGGTACTTTTTCGCGGACTTTCAGCCGCCTCACTCTCTGTCACGACCTTCACCGCAGAACCGGCACAAGAAAACTGTGACCAATCTGCCGCCGCTGGCAACCCATAGTGGGAAACGACCAGCGGCGAGATGAAGCACATGTGGATATTACCTTGGCAACTGACCAGCGAAGCGACGAGCAATTGGCAGCTGAAGCTGCCCGCGAGGGGTCCGATGGCCCCGCCTTCTTGGCCTTGTGCGCTCGTTATCAGGAGCGTGTGTGGCGCATCTGCTGTCGTTTGGTGGGAAACGCCGAAGATGCGAGTGACGCCGCGCAGGAGGTGCTGCTGAAGATGTTTATACAACGCGCGCAATTCAAACAAGAAAGTCAGTACAGCACGTGGGTCCACGGGATCGCGATTCGAACGTGCCTGATGCTGCGTCGCGGCAGTGGGCGGCGACGGCAGCGAGAAACACGGGCATTCGAACAGCGTCAGAGGCGCGAATCGGCAGGTGATCTGGACCCGCACGACACCTCGCTCGATCTGAACCAAATCCTCGAAACGTTGGAGGAGGAAGAGCGTGCGATGCTGATCATGAAATACGCGGAGGGACACTCATACAGCGACTTGGCAGAGATGTTCGGCAAGACAGCAAGTGCCTGCAAAATGCGAATCAGCCGAGCTCGCCAGCAACTTAAGGAACGGTTTCCGGAACACCACTTTGGTGGAGACGATGGTTAGCCAACGATGAAGAATTTTCTAGATCAACTTGCCGACGAAGATATGCCCGTCATGCCGGACGAGCTTGATACGAACCTGCATCATCGCATCAATAACCTCTTGATCGGGCAGCAAGTGCTCGAATTGATTTGCTTCGCGATACCTTACGTGTTCTTTCACTACCTTCACGCACTCACCGGCGCAACTTGCTTTAGCATGAGCGGCCGGTATCCAAAAACAGGAGAAGATCATGCAACCCGAGACGACTAAAGCCGTGACTGACATTGGTGGCCGCACCGTAGAGGGAATTTCGCAAACGGCATCGACTTCGACCACTGCCGTGGTCGAGAGTTTTCAGTCGGCGCTGAATCAGGTCATCGAACTCGCCCCCAAGGCGCTCGCCGCCGCTATCGTTCTGATGATTGGCTTCCTGGTTGCCAAACTGTTTGCCCGCGGCGTGGCGGCATTGTCCGACAAGCTAGGTCTGCAACGCGCCGCAGAACGTGGCGGACTGGCCGAATCAATGCGACAAGGTGGTGTCGAAAGAACCGTGCCCCAAATTATTGGTGTCATCATCTTCTGGCTGCTGATGACCGTCTTTCTCGTGGCTGCCTTTGAGATCTTGGATCTACCGGGAATGGCCGGTGCCATTGAGAGAGTCCTGGCGTACATTCCCAAGGTTCTGGTTGCCACCATTCTGGTTGTGATTGGTCTGATGTTGGCGTCGTTCGTGCGCGGTGTGATTGCCACCAGCGCCGATCGTTTTGGTATTACCTACGCCCAGCAGTTGGCCAGCAGCTGTTATTACATTCTCGCGCTGATGACTTTGATCGCCGCCTTTGAACAGCTGGAGATCACATTCGAGCTCTTGAATTACGCGATCTTGATTGTCTTTGGCGCGGTCGCACTGGCGCTGGGGCTTAGCTTTGGCCTTGGCGGCCGAGACGTAACGGCCGGCATTCTCTGCGGCTACTATGTGCGCCAACGTTTTCAGTCGGGTGATTACGTCAGCATCGCCGGGCATGAAGGGACCGTCCGCGAAGTGGGCCCCGTCGCCACAATCGTCGAGAGCGAGGAAAACGGCTTGATGAACCGCAGGAGTATCCCTAACCATCTCATGCTCAAAGACGCGGTGCGGTAGTCGGATGAGGGCACAGCGTGGCGCCAAGATTGACAAGTCTAGAGCGCGCGTCGATTCACTGTAGCGACTTTTCGCCGTTTGGACTCCTGAAACAAAGCGCCGCGAACGCTACACGTCGGTGCGACATGCACTAGCGTCGCGCTTGTGCCGCAGTCTCATCCTTGCGCACCAGCACCTCGCCGCCAACACGCACGACAGAGGGGGCGCTTTTGGGGATCAAGTCGCAATTGATGATCTCCGTGTGCGAATGTCCGTCAGCGTGAATCTGAGCTGTCCCGTTGTCGCCGATGAGACAAGCAACAATCTTTACTCGAGACGCCCCATTAATGGCGATACCGCTACGACCGTTGCCACGACTCGTTAGCCCGGCTAGCGTTGCGTCGAATACGCTGTCATGGGCGTTGATGCCGTCCAACTGGAATCCTTGCACCACCAGGTCTGTAATCACAATGTGACGTACCTCGTAAAGAGTGATTCCGATCGGCAAGGTCGTATGACTAAGCTCGTACTGATGTGGCCCCCGTCCCGGCTCCGGACGAAAGTAGACATGACGGTCAAAGAGGCACCACTCGAGTGGTTCGAGCTTCGGCAAGAACTCGCCCCGCTTCACCTTCTTGCGCGCAACCGGCTTGTCGTCCAGGAATAAGTTGTGGTGGGCCATTCGCGACGGGCGGAAACGGTAGATCTCGTCGCCAACGTGCCGCCAGACGCCTTTCGGAACTGGATGCGAACCGTCCAAGACAGCGCCGTTGCCGATAATCTCGAACGGCCGTCTTTCGGCACCGCTGTGCCGACCAGCCTGCAACGTAACACTCTCGCGATACGGCTCGCCCGTGGCCGCCAGTATGATGCGGTCGCCATTTTGCGCCAGTTGAAGGGCGCGACCGATGCTCCTGCACGGACCACCTGCCTGGCCGACCATCACCGCCGATGAGCCGTCCCGACGGTTGTCGCCCGTGTGATTATTGACGAAAATGTCGCGCGCACGTGCAGTTCCTCCGTACACTACGACCGTCGTCAATGACAAGATCAGCAATCGCGTCAACACTTTTTCAATCAAGATAGATAAAATGGGTTAAATGCAAAGAATAGCGCCGGCCGAATTGGGATTTTGGCTGACAAGCAATCCCCAGTCAAGGAGAACTTCGCTAGAAAGCGGCTCAATTTCGCAAGTTATTTGAATTTGTCGGTACGACAGCCAGCCATTTCGTGTTTGGAGGTTCCCGTCTGCGGGGGAGCGACCAATTGGCCGGAGTTGCACTCTGTTTTTTTTTCACGTCTGAGTGCATCTGCACTAACCAAATCAAGTGACGTCGGGTATTAGCAATGCAAGTGCAACTCAATCAACGAACCATTGAGTTGGTGAAGGGTGATATCACTCAGCAGAAGATCGACGCAATCGTGAATGCCGCAAACAGTCGCCTGGCGGGTGGAGGCGGCGTGGATGGCGCGATCCATCGCGCTGGTGGTCCAACCATCATGCGCGAGACCGACCAACAGTACCCTGACGGGTGTCCGACTGGATCGGCCGTGTTAACGGGTGCCGGTAAACTGCCAGCTCGCTTGATCCTACACGCAGTGGGGCCTGTTTGGCGCGACGGCCAACATGGCGAGCCCCAGTTTCTGGCGGCGGCTCATCGCCGTTGCTTGGAACTCGCCGCCGAGCAGCATTGCAAAGGGATCGCTTTTCCTGCGATCAGCACGGGCGTCTATGGTTATCCTGTTCATCTGGCCGCGCAGGTTGCCCTGTCTGAGGTGATCCGATTTCTTGAAGTGCGACCCGCCGATACAGACCAACCACTGCGCCTCGTCCGTTTTGTCCTCTTCGGCAATACTGCCTTCGAGCAATTCTCCAGCGTGCTGGCTGAGTTGACTGGCGGCGACTAGAGCTACTACATCGCCAATGATTCCAGCAGCTGAAGCAGTTCGGCGGGAAGGGGCTTGTGTCCCGTAAACGTCTCTTCCAGCGGTGTCAGCGTGTTCGTACCGGCGGACACGCCGGCCATGACAGCGTTGGCACCATCGAGCAGCGCGGTAACGGCATAGTCGCCAAGTCGACTGGCAAGGATACGATCTTCCGGCGACGGGCATCCACCCCGCTGCAAATGCCCCAGCACCACGACGCGTGTGGAAAATGGACATCCAGCTGCTGCTAGTTCTTTCTGCAACACGTCCGCGCCTCCTCGTTCGTCTCCTTCCGCCACGACGACCATGACGGAGGTCTTCCCCCGTTCTTTCAGCACTCGCAAATGATCGGCAATTCCGGCGATGTCGGTAAATGTTTCTGGAATGCAGACACCTTCCGCACCGCTGGCCAAGGCAGTGTGCAGCGCGATGTACCCGCTGTGTCGCCCCATGACTTCAACCAAGAACATCCGTTCGTGGCTCTCGGCGGTATCCCGAATCTTGTCGACAGCTTCGACGGCCGTTTGCACGGCGGTGGAGAACCCGATCGTAAAATCGGTCCCAATCAAGTCGTTGTCGATCGTACCCGGGCAGCTGACGACGCGTCCGTTCCAGTGCCTCATTAGATCGACGGCACCGCGCGACGTCCCGTCGCCGCCAATAGGAATCAGGGCGTCGATACCGTGCTTTGTGAGGATCCTAGCGGCTTTGACGAGCCCCGCTTCTGTCCTGAATTCCTCGCAACGACTGCTACGTAGTCGCGCGCCTCCCAACCGCGACCAACCGGAAACGGACCGTAACGTCATACGAGGTTCGCCCACGACGTTGAGGAAGAAGTCTTCATCCAACAGTCCTTGGTAGCCGCGATGAATTCCGACAACTTCGTTTCCCGTCGAGACGGCGCGACGAACCACTGCTCGCACACACGGGTTCATGCCCGGAGCGTCACCGCCGCTGCAAAATACACCAATTCTCATGCTCGCCGCCTCTCATTTCCACGGATCTTCGGACGACGGGAGCGGGTCGTCGCAACGTGTAACGAAGTACCCAGCGCGACTTCTGACCGCAACAAAGTAGCCATCTCGCTGACTCCGCCGAGATGAGCCTAATGGATGAACGGTGGCACGGCAAATCGACTCCAGCCACATTATAGCGTCAGGCGAGGAAGGCTCATCTCGGCGGAGCGAGATGGCTACTACTGACTGCATCAGCAGTTGATTGGCCGGCCCTAACCTCACTCGCTGCCCTCCCTCACCCTCTGCGGAGCTCTGGATTCTAGATGGAGATCTTTGTATGACGCAAAGAAATTGACCGTTAGTAGCAAGGAAGACTGCGAGTTTTGCGCACGGATGGGAATAATTGCTACGCCGGGTGGCCAAACTTCCTGCGACGTGCCAGCTTTGGCGCCCTGATTCGGTATAATCCCGTGCGATCGACATGGCCATCAGCCCCAGGCCAGTCATTCACGCGATGACCACCGCTGGGCCCGTGTTGATCTGCCTTCACCCAATGACCCCGCAATAACGAGGATGGCGGATAATGACCGTTTTGGATCGATTTCGACTGGATGAAAAGCGATTGTTCATCACCGGCGGTAGCCGAGGCTTGGGGCGCGAAATGGCGCTGGCGATTGCCGAAGCGGGCGCGGACGTTGTCGTGAGTGGGCGTGACGCGGCAAGTCTCGACCGTGTGGCCGAAGAAATTCGCCAGCGTGGCAGGCAAGTCGAAACGATCCAGGCTGACATGGGCGACCCGGCACAGTGTGAGCAAACGTGTCAGACCGTAGTGGACCAGTTCGGACCGATCGACATTCTGATCAACAACGTCGGTGGTCGCCGTGAGAACATCCCGACGCAAGACATGCCGCTGGACAAATGGCGTGAACTAATGGACCTGAATCTGACCAGCGCCTTTTTGTGCACGAAGGTGATTGGCGGCACAATGATCCGGCGCGGCGAGGGCGGCCGGATTATCAATATTGCCTCGATCAACGCGATGGTGGCTGGACGTAACATTGCCGGCCGCCATTATGAGACTGCGAAAGCTGCGATGGTTCAATTCACGCGAGCCACGGCTGTCGATTGGGCTCCGCTGGGTATCACCGTTAACGCCATTTGCCCGGGCGGATTCATGACTGAACCGAATCAACGTTGGGCCAAGATCCATCCCGAGGTGGTATCGTCCTTTCGGGCACTGATTCCGATGGGCGACTACGGTCAGCCCGAAGATTTGGGCCCGTTGGCCGTATATCTGGCGAGCGACGCGTCACGCTACATGACCGGCGCGTCGCTGGTCATCGACGGTGGTTATACGTTGTGCTAACGTAGCAAGATGTTGCCATGAACCGACCGTTCGATTTCGTTTCTCTCGAGTATGCGTATGTCCATTTGCCTGAAAATTGCCGCTGTCCAGATGGATGTCACACTGGGCGACAAGCCCCGCAATCTCGATCGCATCACCAGTGCAATCGAAGAGACCTCACAACAAGGCACGCAACTGACCGTCTTTCCCGAATGTGCGGTCACGGGCTATTGCTTTGACAGCCTGGAGGAGGCACTGCCGCTGGCCGAAAGCGTCACCGGGCCGAGTTGCGAAATCGTGTCGGCGGCGTGTGAACGTTTTGGCTGTCATGCCATCGTGGGATTTCTGGAGGCCGATGGCGACGGTCTGTTTAATGCTTGCGCCTTGATCGGCCCAGCAGGCGTCGTCGGCAACTATCGAAAAATCCACCTGCCGTTCTTGGGGATCGATCGATTCACAACGCCGGGTGACCGCCCTTTCGCGGTGCACCAGATGGACGACGCGCGGATCGGTATGAACATCTGCTACGATAGCGCGTTCCCAGAAGCCGCCCGATGCATGGCATTGGACGGTGCGGACCTGATTGCCCTGCCAACCAATTTTCCACCTGGCGCCGAGTGCATGGCCGAACACGTCGTGAACACGCGCGCAATGGAAAACAAAGTGTTTTATGCGTGCGTGAATCGAGTTGGCATTGAACGCGGATTTGCGTTCATCGGTCACAGCAAGATCTGTGACACCTCGGGCCGGGTCCTGGCGGCTGCACCTCACACCGACGAAGCAATCTTGTACGCCGACTTGGATCTGGAACAAGCTCGCACGAAGCGCATCGTGCGCGTGCCGGAAAAACATATCATCGACCGCTTTGCCGATCGCCGCCCGGAAATGTACGGGCGCGTCGCCGCCGGATAGACGACGGCACTTCTTTCTTCCCTCTCTTTATTCCATCGCACGCTACGTCGCGTCATTCCGCCGATTCCGCTTCCACCGGCGTTTTCAACAGGCCGATCGAACTGATCGATGCTTCGATCTGATCGCCAGGCTTCAGATAAGATCCCGTCGTGTGTCCGACGCCTTGCGCGGTGCCCGTCGATATGATGTCGCCCGGCTCCAGCGTCACGAAACTCGAGATGAATTCGATCACTGCAGCCACGGGAAAAATCTGTTGCGCCGTCGAGGCATCTTGTTGCACCTTGCCGTTGACGCTCAGCTTGAGATCCAAGGTCTGCGGATCCGGAATCTCGTCTGGCGTTGTCACGCAAGGTCCACAGGGGCAGAAGCTGTCGTGCCATTTGCCATGCAACCAATCGAAGAACCCATCTTTGGCGCGTTCCTTACGCCCCGGATTCGGTCGAAATACGCGATTCGAAATATCGTTGATCACCGTATATCCAGCGACATAATCCAAGGCGTCCGCTTCCGCGACACCCTTGGCTTTCTTGCCGATCACCACTGCCAGTTCCAATTCCCAATCGACGTGATTCGGCGAAACGTTCGGAATGATCACTGGCCGGCCGGGGTCGGTCAGCGTCGTGGTGGGCGGCTTCATGAACAGATAGGGAAACGTCTCAGCCCGCTCGGCCGCGATGCCGCCCCCCTCTTCGATGTGTTTGGCGTAATTCCCGGCCAACAGGAATAGCTTGCGGGGACGCGGAATCGGTAACAATAGTTGAACCTGGTCGAGCGGCAACGTCGCGTCGTCAGGCAAATCGCACTGGTCGCTGGCCAGAAAGTCAGCCAGTTTCCTGGTCGTTTCGTATGCCGCCCCACCCGGTGGGAGAAAGTCGATCACACTATCGCCAATCGGCAGAACCGTGTTCTCTTTCGTGGCAACAGTGTGAGCTCGCGCGACCGAGGATAGTGGGATCACACGCTCGTCTTCGTAAAAGCCAACCCAATCACGATCGTTGAAACAAAATCGGCACAGACGCATGGTCACCTCACCCGAGTTACAGTTGTTTGATCATCTCGACGAAATACGTCGCCAGATTATTTTCTGATCCTGCGATCATTCGCCGCCGGATCTGGTCGTGTGGAAAAGCGATCCCGTTGGCTCCCTGCACAGCCGGCCGGCCGTCCTTTTCGATCCAGGAACCACCCGAAGCATGAATCAACACTTCACCCAAATACGCCCCCCAAAGTCGTGTCAGCAGTTCGACGTTTTCGTCTGACTTACCGCCGGCGATCGCGAATTCCACCATGTCGATGTTCTCTTCCAATTCGGCTACGCTCGAAGCGGACATGCCGAGTTCGACAACCAGATGTTTGCGTGAAAACGTCTGCGCCTCCAACGTATCGTCAGCCATCTGCTCCGCCAACGTCGACATTGGGACTCCTGTTCGGGGGGATGAGTTTTTGGGAAAGCTACCGAAGGCCGCGCGGTGTTCCGCTCACGCCTTAACCGGGTTTATCGCGGCGGATGGACCACGTCAACCCGGTCAACTATCTCGGCTGCCTGTTAGCTCGGCCGGCGGTTCTCGCTCCGGAGAGCGCGCGGTCGCCGTTGCGCAGGTCGATTTCCCAACGTTGTGTCGGCCCGGTGTCACCCATCTCCGCTGCCAGCCTCCGCAGCAACTGGATTTTCTGGGTAGTTGATGCTTCGCCGACGATTTCACGTCCCGGCGCACTCCCCCAGATAAGCCGATGGCCACTCCGTGTGGTCAGTTCGTAGACGGCGGGACCGCTCGATCGAACTTCCGCAGGCGGCGCTACAATCGCAATTCCATGCAACTGCATCTGCTGCCAATTCCCTTCTACTAAGGCCGCCAGCTGCGCGGCACCCACGACGCGTGGATCGGGCCACGTCGTACCGACGGGACCCCAGGGAATCAACTCATCAATAGTGATCCGTAGCATGGGGATCGCCGCTTCTTGAAAATCCGTAGGAGGCAGCAACACAGCCTCCGCATCGATCGGCAAAATGCCACTTTCGTTTTGCGGCGACATCGAGCTGGGGATTTCCACCCAGGCGACGGGTCGACGGTAACGCAAGTCGACGTCGACTCGGCCCTTTGGGCCCTTGTTGACACGATTCACCTTGGCTACCCACGAATGCAGTTCGAACGCCCGAAAAACCTTGTAGGCCAATTCATGATCCAACGACGACAGTTCGCCCAAACTTCCATCACGAAACGCCTCGCTGCATACGTCCGCTTTGATCCAGGTTGGTTGTCGCGTCGCACTGATCTGGTCAACGCGAAGCGCGGTAGCGGTCTGCACGAGTGCTGGCTTCCCCCATTTCTTCCAGCCCAGGACACCACCGATCGTACACGCCAGCAGCAACATCACGCCCAGGAGCAGATTTGGCGAAATGCTGACAACCGGACCAAGCAGGGAGCCGATCCCGTTGCTAGTCGCTTTACCGCTTTTCTTTCGCCTACTGCTAGCAGCCATCGTGTCCTCCGTAACGCCGAAAGCATACCAAAGCATCGCAGATGGCAGAATCGCGATTTTCTGACAGCGATGCCATGGTGGCTGCGCAACAGGAAGAAAGCAAGAAAAGTGGGATGAGAATGCCAAATGAAAGAAATGGCACGCATTACCAGATATCGATGGACGTTTCGAGCTCGACACCCAAACGATCTTCGACGCCGCTCTTGAGGAGTTCGATCAGGCCGCAGACGTCGTCAAACGTGGCACCCGGTTCGGCGATGATGAAATTGGCATTCTCGTCGCAGACGACTGCCTTGCCGACTCCGGATGAACGCAGCCCGGCATTCTCAATCAGGCTTGCCGCGCTCACGCCACCCACGTCTTTGAAAATGCAACCGGCGTTGTAAGTACCTTGTGGTTCGTTGGCCTTCTTAATGATCCAGAGCTTCTGTAATCGCTTCGTGATCTCGGCCGAATCGCCCGTTTCGAGTTCCAATTCAGCATTCAAAATGACCAATTCGTCCAAGCTACTGCTTCGATACGAGAATCGCAGTGCGTCGCGATCATGAACCACGATCTCGCCGGTTTGCTTCATCACGGTCGCGCTGCGAGTCCACTTTCCGATATCAGCACCACCGGCATCAGCGTTGCTGCGCAAGGCACCGCCGACGGATCCTGGAATGCCGACCAGCTCTTCGAGGCCGCTCAGTCCTTCGCCGACGGTGGCCGAAATCACGTGCCCCAGTTTGGCACCGCCACCTGCTGTGACGACGTTTCCTTGGACGTCGATCTGACAAAAGGCCGGTGCAGCAAGGTGCAATACCAGGCCCTTGACGCGTGTGTCGCGAATCAGCAGATTCGATCCACCGCCAATCACACCGATAGGCAGACCCGCTTCGTTGGCGCGAGCGACGAGCGTCCCCAGTTCTTCGACCGACGTTGGCTCCGCAAAGTACTCGGCGGGACCACCCAGGCGAAACCAGGTGAAAGGTGCCAGCAATTCATTTTGCCGGACGATATGTTCATACCCGTCAAACAGGCCCATGGCAGCTCACTCGTCGCATCCGCTTTAAGAAGAGAGCACCGCCCCTAAAGGCAATGCGCACCACACGTTTGGCGATCATATGCCGGTATTTTGAAAGTGTCAACTTGGTCCCTCACTTCTTCGCCACCTTCGCCCAGCTGTCACGGAGCGTGATCGTGCGGTTGAAGACGAGTTTGTCGTCGGCCGAATCGGCGTCGACGCAGAAATACCCCAGCCGCTCGAACTGATATTGCGTGCCGGGCTTCGCACCAGAGAGACTCGGTTCCAGCTTGCAGTCCGTCAGGACTTCCAGCGAATCGGGATTCAGGTTGCTCCGCCAATCCTGCCCCTCTTCCACATCGTCAGGGTTTTCCTTGTGGAACAGATGGCTGTACAGCCGAACTTCGGCGTCGATGGCGTGTTCCTCGGACACCCAGTGGATGGTCCCTTTGACTTTGCGTCTGTCAGGTGCCGAGCCACCTCGTGTTTCCGGATCGTACGTGCAACGGATCTCGATCACTTCACCGGCGTCGTTCTTGGTGAAGTCCGTACAGGTCACAAAATAGGCGTTGCGCAGCCGAACTTCGCGGCCGGGCCCCAAGCGGAAGAATTTCTTAGGCGGGTCCTCCATGAAGTCGCTCTGTTCGACGTAGATCACGCGCGAAAACGGGATCTTGCGCGTGCCGGCCGAGGGATCTTGCGGATTATTCGCGCCCTCGCATTCTTCCGTCTGTCCTTCCGGATAGTTTTCGATGACCACACGCAGCGGCTTGAGCACCGCCATGACGCGTGGGGCGTGCGCGTTTAAGTCGTCGCGCAAGCAGTGGTCCAGCAGCGCAATGTCCGTGACGCCGTCAAATTTGGTTACGCCAATCCGGTGGCAGAATTCGTGAATCGCGGCGGGCGTGTAGCCCCGGCGACGCAAGCCGGAGATGGTCGGCATCCGGGGATCATCCCAACCGGCGACCAGGTTCTCAGTGACCAATTCGAGCAACCGCCGTTTGCTCATCATGGTGTAGGTCAGGTTCAGCCGCGCGAACTCATATTGTTGCGGATGGTAGATTCCCAGGGCGTCACAAAACCAATCGTAGAGGGGGCGATGGTTTTCAAATTCCAGCGTGCAAATCGAATGCGTGATGCGTTCTATCGAATCCGATTCGCCATGCGTGTAGTCGTACATCGGATAGATGCACCATTTGTCGCCGGTGCGATGATGACTCGCGTGCATGATACGGTACATCACTGGATCGCGGAGGTTCACGTTTGGATGAGCCATGTCGATCTTGGCGCGAAGTGTGCGGCTTCCATTTGGGAATTCGCCAGACCGCATCCGGGAAAACAGATTCAGATTCTCTTCGACGGTGCGATTTCGATACGGACTTTCCCGGCCAGGTTCGGTCAGTGTGCCACGATGCTCGCGCATTTCGTCGAAGGTCAGGTCACAGACAAACGCCTTGCCTTCGTTGATCAGCTGGACTGCCCAGTCGTGCAACTGGTCAAAATAATCCGATGCAAAGAACTCTCGGTCTTCCCAGTCAAATCCCAGCCAACGGACATCGGCCTTGATTGCATCGACATATTCCTGTTCTTCCTTGCTGGGATTCGTGTCGTCGAAACGGAGGTTGCATTTGCCGTTGTATTTCTTCGCCAAACCAAAATTCAGGCAGATGCTCTTGGCGTGTCCGATATGCAAGTAGCCGTTGGGTTCGGGGGGAAACCGAGTGTGAACGCGGCTATTCCATTTTCCTGACTTCAAATCAGCTTCAACGATCTGTTCAATGAAGTTGAGCGACTCTTTCGGCTCGACATCGGCCGCTTCGCCGGCATCGTGACTTTGGGAATTCATGCGATTGTCCGTTTTCATGTTGGTAAATTCATATTCGTAAAACTTGCTTCACCGAGTCATTCGGCCTAGAAAGCTTGTATCCAGGTGTTACTTTACAAACGAGTCAAGTTGCCCGCCACCATCCCATCTGCCCGGAGCGATTTTGCCCATGCGAAATATGAATCTGCCTCATCAGACCCGACGCCAATTCCTCCAAACAACGACCGTCGCGACAAGCCTGGCCGCTTGCGGGGGCGTAGTCCGTGCCGCTGACCGATACCACAATTTGCCTTCCACTGATTTGCTGGGAAAGGTCGAGATTCTCGCCGAAATCAAGGACGACGAAGTATTCACCGAGGGGCCCGCAGTCGACCGTGCCGGAAATCTGCTCTTCACGAACGTCCCCGTCAGCAAGATCCTGAAATGGGACCCGGCCGGAAAACAACTCACGACATATCAAACAGGCAGCAATGAAACCAACGGACTCGCCTTCGATCCGCAGGGGAGGCTGATCGCCTGCGAGGGTGGCTCGCGGCGGGTCACACGTACCGATCCAACGACCAGACGGCGTGACGTGTTGGTGGCCGGATTCGCCGGAAGACCGCTGGCTAAGCCCAACGACGTCTGCTTGGACCGAGCCGGGCGGATCTACTTTACCTCGCGATCGGCGGTCGACGACCCGGCCGGCGAGAATCCCAAAGGCGTCTATCGAATTGACCCTGATGGCGGTGTCCATCGGCTGCTCGCATGGCCCGACGTACACATGCCCAACGGAATTGTCACCTCACCCGACGACAAAACGTTGTATTTGATCGAAGCCCATCCGGATGCGGGTCGCCATCGTGACATTCGGGCCTTCGATCTTGCCGAAGACGGTACTATTTCGAGCGGCCGGATACTGATCAACTTCTCTCCAGGCCGCAGCGGCGATGGCATGTGCATCGACGCCGAAGGCAATTTGTGTGTGGCAGCCGGTCTGCACGACACACGCAAGACGAGCGAGACTTTGGACACCAAACCGGGAATCCACGTTGTTTCGCCTCAGGGAAAACTGCTGGCATTCCGCGAAACGCCTGTCGACACGATCACCAATTGCACGTTCGGCGGAGACGATCTGCGGACATTGTACGTAACGTGCGGAAAACTGTTGGTGAGCATGAGGACTGCAATTCCAGGCAAACCAAGCTATCGCCCCAATGCCTGAACTTTTGACCCTAAAGCGGCCTCAGACAAGGGGTTTCGCAAACGGGCCTCGACGAATCCACTTCCGTTTTGTTAAACTCGGCGGCTTGTACCGATTTCAAAACGGCGGCGGTGGGAGTGGTCTGGATGCGAAAGAAGTTTGTTGCCGGCAACTGGAAAATGAACCTGACGCGAGCCGAGTCGGTTGCGTTGGCCAGTGGTGTGGTCAAACAGTTGGGCGATGCCACGGACGTCGACATCGCAGTTTGCCCCGCCAGCGTCTACCTGGATGCCGTTAGCCAGGCTCTTTCCGGGTCCCACGTTGCCTTGGGTGCCCAGAACATGTACCACGAATCGGGTGGTGCGTTTACCGGCGAAATCAGTGCTGGCATGTTGCAAGACGTGAGCTGCAAGTACGTTATCTTGGGCCACAGCGAACGACGCCACGTCCTGGGTGAGACCGACAATGCGGTCAACCGTAAAGTGCTCGCGGCCTTGGCATCCGGCCTGCTGCCCATCGTTTGTGTGGGCGAAACGCTGGACCAACGAGAAGCGGGGCAAACTCAGTCCGTTGTGAAGACACAGGTGGAAGGCTCGCTGGCCGACTTGTCCGCCGAACAGATGCAGCAAATCGTGATTGCCTACGAACCCGTCTGGGCCATCGGGACTGGCAAAGTGGCGACCCCAGCTCAGGCCGAGGAAGTCCATGCCGATCTTCGCAGTTTGCTGAAAACCCGTTACAATTCCGATGTTGCTGACCAACTGCGAATTCAATACGGCGGCAGCGTCAAGCCAGGCAACGCAGCCGAGTTGCTCGGTCAGCCAAATATTGATGGTGCCTTGGTCGGGGGTGCCTCGCTGAAAGTCGAAGATTTCATCGGTATCATTTCGGGTGCGAGGAATTGACCTGCCACTGGCGGCGGAAACGCCGGAGATGAAGAGATTAGACACAGGCCGACGATAGACTTCGATCAACGGCTCCCGCATAAGGAAGTTAGGAAATGCAATATCTGTTAGGGAGTATGATGTTCCTGACGGCACTGTTCTTGATCTTGCTGGTACTGATCCAGCGGGGCCGTGGCGGTGGATTGGCAGGTGCGTTCGGTGGGGCTGGCGGCCAGAGTGCCTTCGGCACCAAAGCCGGCGATATGTTCACCAGGATCACCATTGGCACCGCCGCTGTCTGGATCGTGATTGCCGCGTTATCGGTACTACTGCTTAACTCGCCCAAGTTGAGCGTTTTGGGCGACGGCAATTCGTCGACCAGCTTGGACAGTGGAGCAGACGACACTGCAACGGATGGCCTGGGAACGGGTGGCCTGGGAACGGGTGGCCTGGGAACGGGTGGCCTGGGAACGGGTGGCCTGGGAACAGAGAGCAGTGGGACAGGCACGGATCCAGGCGCGGTGCCGAGCACCGAACCAGGTGCAACAACGTCAGAGCAGCCAGACGGTGGTGCAGCGGCTACGTCATCTGACGTACCGGCATCTGACGAACCGGCAGCCGATGATCCCACGACCACTCCGCCTTCTACGGTTCCCGCACCGGGCCAGTAAGCCTCGACTTGTAATTCTGTATCATCGTGTCAGGCCTGACGCCTGCTGCGAAAAAAAGGAGCGTTCTCACTTGCTGCTCAGCATGACAGGGCACGGAGCGGCACAGCAACAGGCCGACGGGATTTCGGTCGCCGCCGATGTGCGGACGGTCAACAGTCGCTTCTTCAAGCTCTCCACGCGATCCAACGAAGCCTATGGTGGATTGGATTCTCGCGTTGATGAAACGGTTCGGTCCGTGATTCGGCGTGGTACCGTCCAGGTCGATCTGCGGATCGAACGCGAATCGGAAGCCAATGTCCTGCTCAACGAAAGCGTTCTGGCAAGCTATTGCCAACAGCTTCAGAGTTTTCGCAACACGCTCGACGGGGTGGCGCCACTACAGGTCGAATTGCTTCTTGCCTTGCCAGGCGTGATCAACGACTCCCGCGCTGTGCAGCAGGACGTCGACGCCGTCTGGCCCGTCGTCAAGCAGACCCTGACAGAGGCGCTGGAAGGCCTCTCCAAGATGCGTGCCGCCGAAGGCCAGGCGATGGCCGCCGACTTGGAGGTGAATTGTCGAGATATCAAGAGTCATCTGGAACAGATCGAAGCACGCGCGCCGCTGGTCGTCGATTCGTATCGCGAACGTCTGACCGACCGAATCAACAAGATGCTTGCCGAACATGATGTGCAGATCGAACCGGTAGACGTCATTCGCGAGGTAGGCATCTATGCCGAGCGGAGTGACATCGCCGAGGAGACCGTTCGTCTACACAGTCACCTGGTACAGTTTCGCAAGATCATGACGACGGATGAAAGCCAGGGAAAGAAGCTGGAGTTTGTCACGCAGGAGATGTTTCGCGAGACAAACACCATCGGCTCGAAAGCCAACGACGCGGAGATCACCGCCAATGTCATCGATATCAAAGCCGCCATCGAGCGCATCCGCGAGATGATTCAGAACATCGAGTAGACTGCCGTGAACGGATCTGCCCCTGGAAAACTAGTCATCATTTCTGGACCTTCGGGGGCAGGCAAGTCCACGGTTGTGGGGCGACTGCTGGCCGAATGCGACTTACCGCTGGAATTGAGCGTTTCCGCGACCACTCGCCAACCGCGATCAGGCGAGGTCGATGGAAAAGACTATCACTTTCTCTCTCGAGACCAGTTTTTGGCCCGGCGGGACAATCAGGAGTTTCTGGAATGTCAGGAAGTCTTTGACCGCGGCGACTATTATGGCACGCTCCGCAGCACGGTGACCGCTGGTGTAAACGCTGGGAAATGGGTAGTTTTAGAGATTGACGTCGAAGGCGCTATGACGGTGATCGAATCACATCAGGGCGCAATCACCATCTTTTTGCATCCGGGAAGCATGGCGGAACTGGAACGTCGCCTCCGCGAGCGCGATACCGACAGCGACGATTCGATCGCTCGGCGAATGGAAGTGGCTCGTCATGAAATGACATTCAAGGAGCGTTACAAGTTCGATGTGCAGAACAACACCGTGGATCAGGCGGTCGCCGATGTGTGTTCGATATTGAAGGCCCAACTATCCGCGACAACAATGGAATCGCCACGCAAGTCAACGCAATAAACATAAGAAAAACACAATCGGTCCCCGCACGGAGAAAATCACTCGATGCATGAAATCTTGAAAGAAGAAGAAATCGTCAACAAAGTTGGTGGTCGTTTCAAACTTTCCACGTTGATCCAGAAACGCTTGGTCCAATTGAACGCAGGCAGCCGGCCGCTGATTGAATCGCCATCGGATGACAAAATGGAAATCGTGCTGCAGGAAGTCCTGCAGGACAAGATATTCTTGGATACCTCGAACGAAGTCAAGATTACCGGCGACCTGCACGAAGGCGGTGGTGGACCTGAGATCGATCCTTTGAACATCTGACCGACCGCCGGCTAATCAGAAGAACCTGATACGAGCTTTCTAGAGTGGCCGCAATCCATGAGTGACCGTGAAGTCCTGATCGGTGTCACAGGCGGAATCGCCGCCTACAAGACCGCGGCTTTGGTGAGCCAACTCGTACAGTCGGGGATTGGCGTAACCGTTGCCATGACATCGGCGGCGGAGCAATTTGTAGGACGGGCCACGTTTGCCGCTTTGACGGGTCGTCCAGTTGCGGTATCCGTGTTCGATTCGAATGCTTTTCCGTTGGGCGCGCATATTTCACTGGCCGAGCGCGCACATTTGTATTGTGTCGCACCTGCCACCGCAGACTTTCTCTCCAAGGCTGCGCAAGGTGCCGCTGACGACCTGGTATCCACGCTCTATCTGTCGGTCACATCGCCGGTGCTGCTGGCTCCCGCGATGAACCGCCAGATGTGGGAAGCCGTCGCGGTCCAGCGCAATGTCGCGCAACTTGCAGAAGACGGAGTCCATCTGGTTGGACCAGACGAAGGCTGGCTAAGCTGTCGCAAACAGGGCTTCGGCCGGATGGCGGCGCCCGAGGCGATCTTTACGGCGATCCAGCGATTGCTGAATTGAGCTCCTCACCAATTCATTGGTTCGGAAACGATCGCCCCACACAAACGGTCAAGCCATGACACGGATCCTCATCACTTCAGGCCCCACGCGCCAATACTTGGATCCGGTACGATACTTGACCAATGCCTCTAGCGGGCGGATGGGCCGAGCACTGGCGGAAGCGGCACTCGATGCGGGCCACGAAGTCGTTATCGTCAGCGGACCGGTGCAAGTTGACTACCCGTCACGTGCCGAGGTAGTCCCAGTGATCACCACTGACGACATGTTGACCGCCTGCCAACGCATCTTTCCTCAGTGCGACGGCCTGATTGGCGCGGCCGCCCCGTGTGACTATCAACCACGGCGAGTTGAAATGCAAAAGATCGCCAAGACAGGCGACCCGCTGGTCCTACACCTGGTGGAAACCGCCGATGTCGTGGCCACGATGGGAGCCAACCGACGACCGCACCAATGGCTGGTCGGATTTGCCTTGGAAACCGAAGACCAACGCTTTCGCGCACTCGCTAAACTCGAACGCAAGAGCTGCGACTTGATGGTCCTGAACGGCCCCGAAGCGATGGATGCTGTGGAGAATTCCGTCGAGCTGATTGACCCCCAAGGTAACTTGCTCCAGTCCATCCAGGGCAGTAAAGAACACGTCGCACGAGGGATCTTGGAACTGGTCGGCCGCAAGCTCGTCCGCTGACGATGGCTTTACAGACATGCAACTTCCGCTCGGCTTACAATGGCTCCATCGAAGTTGACCAAAACTGCTAGTTGCCTTATAGTTATGCCCTTATCTGGCAGCCCACCGAATCCGATTCCATCGAGGTGCGAGCGCGTGCCTGGCATCTAAAGTCCGGTGACGCCGGCCTGCTGGTCGTCGATTCAAAATCCGGGGAATGAAACCATGAGCATTGGAGAAGGGACGGGAGTCGACTTTTCCATCATGCGCGGGCGTGACTATCCAACGATCCGGCAATTCACCGTTTTTCTGGAGAACCGCGTCGGGCAATTGCTGGAAGTGGTCCGCCGTTTTGAAGGCAGCAAGGTACGCATTGTCGCCCTCTCGATCAACGACGCCACCGAATGCGCGTTTGTTCGGTTGCTGGTCAGCCACCCCGAACAGGGCCGCGAAATCCTGGAACGCGCTGGACTGGCGATGATTGAATCGGATCTGGTCGGTATCGAACTGCCCAACCACCCTCAGCCCCTGCTGCAAATCTGTACGGCTTTGCTCCAGGCGGAAATCAACATTGTGCAGGCCTACCCGCTCATCGTCCGCCCCCACGGCCGCCCAGCAGTCGCCCTGATGGTTGACAATCTGGACATGGCTCAAGAGACACTGAAGGCTAAGAACTTCAAGTTAATTACAGAAAACGACCTTAGCCTCGAGGACGACGACTAGCCCTAATGCCGTTCCATGAGGTGACGTGAGGATCGTTCGAGGAATTACGATCCGATAGTCGCCTTTCGCGGAGCGAAAGGAACGTGCTTTCGCGGAGCGAAAGACGACAATAGAAGATCGAACACTGCTAAGTCGAATGGTGATGGGATCGAGAGGACGAACTTTGATTTGGGCATCGGCTGGAACGCGTTGCGGCTCACCCTTCATTGGCCATTTCGCGTTTCGACATGTCCGCGCGTGGCCGGATCGATCAGCTTGAAGCCGCTCGAGCGTGCCAGCGCATACAAGTCACGACGACGAGACCGCGGTGTCTGGACAGTCAGTCAGACATTCTTGTATCCGGCTCACCAGTTCGCCCATGCTGAATGGTCTGACGAAGATCGCTTCCAGCAGTTCAAGGTCATCGAACAGCTCGACAACTTTGCGATCCTCGAAGGCGGACATGAGAATCATCGGCGTGTGAGCATAGCGATCATCCTGGCGAAGGCGGCGGCAGAGTTCCATCCCCAGGATCTTTGGCATCTGGTAATCAGTTATCACTAGATTGAATTGATCCTGCTGGGCCAGGCGTAACGCCTCACTCCCATCAAATGCGACCGTCGTGGAATACCCAAAGTGCTCGAGGTTGAAACACAGTGCCTTTGCGAAGATCTTGTTGTCTTCTGCCACGAGAATTGACTGGATTGAGTTTCCACGTTATGTCCTCTCTCGAGCGACACGTTGCCTACGTATCGCGTTTCTCAGACTAGATTACGATCGGCTCGAGTGCTGCGACGTCTTTCACTGGCCGTCATGGGTCACAGGCTCATGCACTGGCTCGGGCTCGGAATTCGGTGACTCCAGCATTGTCGCGCCATCAGGCAACCATCGCATGACTTCGCAGTGACTGGTGTATTTCGTTGAATCGCCATCTTGCGTAATGTTTGCCACACGAACAACCGCGCGGGCTCCATCGGGCAAATAGAGAATCACAAACTCACACCTGGGCCGTTTTTCGGATTGGAAGCAAATCCCGCCCAGCGACAGATTCGTACCAGTGGCGTTCGACTTAGGAGGAATCTTCTGCCCTTTGAGCTCCTTGAATCCAAGGATGGCGGTGTACTTCACACGCTTCTCATTTCGACGCTCAACGGCTGGTTTTGGGTTGTCTTCGACTTTGGTCCTAGCGAGTGTTCTCTGCCAAACAGGGATTCGTGAAGAACTGACAGTCCTTTCTTTTACATAGCTTACAGTGCAACCGCAGTCCAACGGAATCATTTTGCAAGGCCTGCATGGTTGCTGCGAAACTGCTGTTCGCACGATGCCTTTGCGAGGCACGCTTGCCGCTCTCCCATCCAGACGCATGGTCGACTGACCAACCCGACTAACCCTAACAAAGCGCCTACAGAGGTTGGGGAATCTCAACTCAAGGGACGAGTTCGAAGCCAGGACGGCGAATGATTCTCTACCGACCGTCGCGTCAAGCCGACGCAGACCTTGATGACATTGCTGACTACGTAGCAGCGGATGATCCACGGGCCGCAATTGGCATCCTCGATGCACTTCGTGTTGCGTTTCGTACGCTGGCAGCGAGTCCGGATATTGGCAGTCTTCGGGACGACCTGATGCCCCACCTGAGAATGTTCTCGCCAAAGCGTCCAGCGTCGAACTACATCGTTCTTTTGCTACGTGCTCCAGATCGATGTGATCGACGCAACTCCGCGGGCACGGTTGACAGCGGTCGCGCGAGCACGCCACCAAGAGTTCTCTCAATTGCCGCCCACACGTGCCTTGTCATTCGCAACGAACAAAACTCATGGTTCACGAGCGGGTGCGGCGTCCAGTGCTTTGAGGCTACTGTACCTCTCACCGGACCCACTGGATCTCATTGTGTTACCCGCTCGAAGACCAAGACCCAATCCTGCGGGGAAGGAACGTTCTCTTGGAAATCAACGGCGCGGCCGTCTTGTCGCCAGCTTTGGCGCTGGCCTTGATCGTGCCCTGCTCAAATGTGCGGCCAGTCGCCGGATCGAAGTGATACACGCGCCAGTCGACGCTCGGATCAAGGTTCTTCACCGCGGGACCGCTCCAGTCATAAATGTTGTTTCGTGGCAGGTAGATGATGCGCACTTCGCCCGGAATCCCCGCGGCAAAGCACTCTTTCTCGGTCCACTCCGGATGCGTCTCAAAGTGCCACCAGAGATACCTTTCCAGCAATTTCTTACCGAGTCCGAACTGGGTAGACCCGGGGTAATTCATGCCCTCCTTCCACGTCGTCCAGTCGTACACCGGATCGATGCCGGTATCGCCTTCCACACTGGCGTGCCAGATCCCCGCGGCACCATGGGTGTGGCCCGCTGCGCCGCTCAGCATGAAACTCCAGAACAGGTGACGCTGCACATTCTGGAAGTTCGTCTGCATGTGCCCTTCGTAGCAGGCCTCACCGCAAAGCACCGGTTTGGCCGGTTTCTGTGAAAGGCAAGACTTCATCAGTTCAAGTGACGCTGCCGCGGTCTCGTAGCCGCGGTGACCAATCGCGACCATGTCGAAGTCAAATACCGCATTGTCCTTGATTACCTGTCGCGGGTGTCCCGGGGCGTGATAGACGAGAAGATGCCGATATCGATCCGTGGCTTTCAGATATTTCGCCACCTGTGCCCATGGGCCTTGCGAATCCCTCGCTTCACCTCCAACGATCCAGACAACGGGATGGGCGCCATACCGGGCGACCAGGTACCGCCAATGCCGCTTATATCCGTCAAGTCCCACTTGGGCAATCGTGCTCTTTCCCCCATGTTGCGGGCGTCCCCAACCGCCGACGATCACGGGGACGATGCCGGCATCGACGAGATGCTTGATGCGACGGTCCGCGTACTCGAAGTGCCGCTTGTTGGCGCTCACGCGGAGAAAGCCGTACTTGAACAGAGGGTTATGACCCGTATAAGCCGTCACGCGCAGAGCCTGCTCATGTCCATTCAAGTCGGCGTTCGCGGGGTCCGAACTTTCGACGTGGAACGTGTACTCGCCCTGCACCGGGGGCGCGAAGCGAACGGTCCACTTGCCGCCACCCGCCCAGAACGCTGGGGCAACCCATTGCTTGCCACCGCTGCAAAAGACGACATTCACTTCAACGTCGATCAGTGGATTCGAGTAGGTCTTCTTGGAATCATAGGAGGTTTCAAATGCATCCCATTGCTGCACGTCGGCCGCACGTGCCGAGACCTGGGCCAGCGCGCATACTACCAATACTACATGCGTCGCATTCCTCATCGCTGTCCTTTCGGAGAGAAGATATCAGCTGCTTGTCATCATTTATTGTTCTCTCGTCTGCCGCTTGGCTCATCATTGCGGTGGTGATCCCGATGCGCCCGGACCCCAGCGGTAGTAACTCTCTTCACCGGTGATGGCCTTGAGGGCTCGTTTGAATGGGTAGTTGAGTCCGAATGGAATCCCAGGAAGCTTGACTACTTGAGTTCTTACCGCCGCCTGTTGCAGAGGCTCGATAGCAGGCTGGAGTTTCTCGGACGCCTCCGGTGGTTGAGAATCGAGAACGCCGGCGGCGCGGACCATCGCCTGCACCCAGTAGGCTAAAGCCCTGCGTGGGTAGCAAGATGATGGGCTGTCTCCAGCGGGCGAGAGTTAGTGTTTCAGGTTGGCGGCAGGCCGACCTGACTCTCAAACACAAACCGTTTGGCGACAAGATTTTCAGATTATCACAGGCGGCGACATTGCTTGTGGGAAAGGATCAATCGACTTTCGAACAACTCCTTTTCCTGGATGAATCCTCTGCGGCAAAGCGTCCTTCCCATCTCGGGGCGGTTTGACACTTCGAACCGGAGTGCGTTGGCCTAAGGTGCTCCGATCCGACACGCTTCCTGCAATTGTGTACCTGGCGAAACGCACGGAGTGGCCCATACCTCGGCAGTTTTCAGCCTGCGTTTACCTGCGTCGAAGACGCAGGACAGAGCGTCGGCCAAATCCCAAGAAACCGTAAGAAGGGTAAGCGTCCGCCAGATCCATACTTGCGGGGTCGTGTAATCTTGAGTGTTGAATCACGGCACTCTTGGGAGACACGCGAATGGGACGACCCGATAGCAATCTGGACGACTATTTGGATTGGCAAGAGCGGCTTGAAAGTTTCAAAGC
>PVBE010294587.1_pt1 | contig 36541 bp, 42 predicted proteins | sample 1631181 | NCBI WGS metagenome assembly PVBE01 (sample SAMN08397723, study PRJNA350692) | Marine metagenome, whole genome shotgun sequencing project. | isolation source: water | place: Pacific Ocean | collected 2012-04
CGTGCTTGGTGGGGTCGACATCCGGAAGGGTGGCGACTGGTGGAAAGGCCGGAAGACGCCCGAGCAGGTCGACAAGGAGCTCACCGACTGGATCAAGGGCGAAGACGAGGAGTACGGGGTCGACCAGGCCGAGCCGGTCGATCAGCGTGAGGCCGACCTGGCCGAGCCGACGCCCCCGGACGAGCCGGCGCCCGAGGCGACGGTCGCCTGGTCGAGCGCCAATGCGGAGGAGTTCGTCGCGCAGCTCGACTTTGATGATGCGGGATACACCGCCGCGATTGTCGGGGGAGTCGCGGATCGAGGCGAGTCCGAACACGACCTCGACGTTCTCCTGACGCCATCCAACGAGAACTACAACTCGGAGTCCATCAAACAGCAGCTTGAGGTCTTGGGCTGGACGACGCAGATCACGACCGGGGAAACCGAGCGCGACCAGATCCTTGAAGCGAGAGGACCGCAGGGGCAGATCGTCGACTTCCATTTCCAGGAAGCCGAGGCCGCAGACGAGCTGCGGGACGCCGTCGTGGACGACGAGGACGAGGGCGATACCTCCTTCGAGCCGTCCGAGTATGGGATGGCGCGACGGTCGGGACTGCGCCGATACGAGGTTCTCACCACCTGGCGCAAGAGGGGCGAGCGTCGGTGGAGAATCGTGCGGGCAGCGGACCTCTCAGCGGCGAGGAAGATAGCTTCTGAAAAGTTCGGCGTCGTTCGCATGGTGCGCGAAGCGAAAGAGCAGGAGCCCGACGAGCTCGGCATGGCGCGGCGGGGCGACCTAGTCAGAGTCCCGCTCAAGTTCTTCACCGACCATGCCGACCGAGGGCTCGACACTCCGGAGATTGTTCGTGAGACGAAGATGTACGTCTGGATTCGTCCGGACGATCCGGCGATTGCCGAGCTCCTCGACGACGCGGAGTACTACTCGGACCCTGTCGGCGGGCCGCATGTTGGCATCAGCCAGCGCGACGGGCTTGGGCTGTTCACGTCCGCAAAGGCCACCGTCAAGGCGCTGAAAGCGGCGGCGTCCAGCGAGCCAGAGACGGCGGGGATGGCGCGGCGGGCGAAGGCTGAGGACATCACGCTCGGAGGCGACTTCGACCCGACCGCGCCGAAGGCCCAACAGATTGCCTCGCTCAAGAAGCAGGGCTACAACGACCGCGACATCGAGCTCATCCTCAAGCAAGCGGGCGATTCGACGTTCCTGTCGCACTGGACGGCCGGCCAAGCGAACGCCGACCAACAGGCATCCATTGAGCGAGGCAAGCGTATCGGCGTGGGCGATGACCAGGCCGTCGACACGCTCGACACGGGCGAGGCGCAGCCCCGCCTCCCGGGCGCGGAGGCCGTCCGCGACCAGGAAGTCGCCACGCCAGAGATTGAAGCGCCATTCTCGCTGACGCCACCGACGCGCAAGGACGAGGCGAAGAAGCCGCGCTCGACGTTCTTCGACCGACTCGACCAGGTCGAGGCCGACGCGCGAGCGCGGATCAAGTCACGGGGTAATTTCAGCGGCGGGAAGGCCACCGCCGGCATCGACCCGACCGACCTGGCCGACATCACCATTATCGGGACCGTCAAGTTCGCCCGAGGGACGACGCAGTTCGCCGCCTGGTCGAAACAGATGGTCAAGGAGTTCGGCGCGAGGATCGAGCAGCATCTTAAAGCCATCTTCGACCAGGCCAAGGCCAAGGCCTCGACGGTCATCGAGGACACGCTCGGCGCCGGCCCGCTGTTCTACAGCAAGCTCGCCAAGGCCATCGACGCGAAGATGCCCGGTCGGTCGATGGCCGCGCAAGTCTTGAAGACCATCGAGAATTCCAGCGTCGCCGAGGACGAAGTCAAGTGGAGCGGGATCGTCCAGTGGCTCGAAGGCCGGAAGGGGCAGATCCCGAAGCAGGAGGTTCTGGACTATCTGGCGGCGAACGGGCTGACGGTGGAGGAGGTTGAGCGGGGGAAGCCGGTCAAAGCCGCGCCCCTGGTGAAATGGAAAGTGTTCGACATTCGCGGCAACGAGAGCGAGGCGGATACCGTCACGTTCGACACGGAGCGAGAGGCCAAGGCGTACGCCGAGGCGCACGAATATCACGACTACGGCCCGGTCGAGGTCGAGTCGGAGCCGAGGAAGTGGCAAGCGTTCGACGTGCGGCCAGGGTTCCAGGCACAGGTCGTCACGTTCGAGACGATGGACGAGGCCCGCGAGTACGCCGAAACGCACGACCATCACGACTACGACCTGGAGCCTCAAGTCTCTGAATCCGCGCGGCTGTCGAAAGCGGCCGACGAGGCGTGGAACGTCCTATTCAATCTAGAGGATCGCATTTGGAGCCAATTCGCTCGACCTGGAGACTATCCAAGTCCAGGATTCGTCGAGCGAGTCGCTCAACGGGTCAGGGGTCACGGCGCTCAGGCCGCACAAGGGATCGCCTCGGCGGTACTCACCGATTACACCTACGACCATCCGGACGTAATGCAGAAGATCAGTCGAGAGGATAAAGGACAGCTCTCCGATGCCATCGTCGACTACGCCGAGGCGTTCAAGGCATCGACCGAGTATGCCGAGGCCGAGGAGATCCCGACGGCGTTCGACGAGTATCAACTCCCCGGCGGGCGGCAGTACCGCGAGCTCCTCATCATGCGCCCGCCGCGCCGCGCTCGGCCTGGGCCGGATGGCGGGCTCCCGGCCGGCTACAGCATCAAGGAATGGCACGGGCCGTCGAACTTCGGTCTTATTGGGCCAGACAACTCACTGATCGCGGCACACTACGACTCACGCGAAGACATCTTGCGCGACCTGGACAACATCCTCGAGACGCGCGCCGAGGTGTCGCCCGACACCTTTACCGATTCCCACTGGGACGAGAAAGACGTCCTTGTCCATATCCGCTTCAACGAGCGCGAGGGACCAAACGGCGAGAAAATCCTGTTCATCGAGGAGATTCAAAGCGACTGGCACCAGAGGGGCCGGAAGGGTCGGACGGACGAGATCAATCGCCGCATCGAGCTCGGCGCCGACGAGGCCGAGGCGACGAAGGCGGTTCCGGCCGACTTCGGCTATCGCAAGGGTCCGGATAATCGAATCCGCGAGGCCAAGGTCGCCGTCCTGTCTGACAATCAGGGCTACTACGAGGTAAGCACGGTCGGCGGGGAGTTCATCTCCAATATCATGCGCTCCGAGTTGAACATCCCCCTCGTCGGCGCCGAGCTCGATGCGGCGATTGATCTCAAGTCGGTCGAGCGGATCAACGACGCGCTGGAACGAGCCGACGAGTCGTTCTCCGACACGCCGCGCTCGACGGTGAAGCTCTTGGAGCGGGCAAAGCTGAGGCTCGCCGAGCTTAAGAGGAAATCGCAACGGGCGGTCGGCATCGGGAGTCTCTTGAACGGTGCTCGCCAGCCCAACACGGCCGATCTACTCCCGCCCTACGACGAAGGGGATGTTCTCGCCTTCGAGGATGTCGAGCGGGCCTGGCGACTCCTCACGACGAAGCGGGCCTATGGGAACGAGGCGACCGAGGAAGAACGCCAGGACGCCGCCATCGAAGAAGCGACACGGCGACTCAGGGACAACGAAGACAATCGCACCGGCCGGCGCCAGGGCGTACCCGACGCACCGTTCAAGACGACATGGACCGAGCTCGCCATCAAGAGGATGCTGCGCTACGCGGCCGACGGCGGCTACGACGTCGTCGCCTGGACGACGGGCGAGCAACAGGTCGAGCGGTACGAGTCGGAGCTACGGGCGAAGGTCGACCGGATCAAGTGGGAGAAGACCGAGAAGGGGGTCCACCTGGTCGGCGAGAAGCGGAACCGGCCACCGCTCCCGAAGATGTTTACGGCCGAGATTTACAACACGGTCGATCTTGTCACCGTGCGACGACGGGAAGGCCACTGGACGACGCAGATCACGACCGGGGAACCAGATTCTCGTCGGTTCTGGTACAACGTCCGGAACGACCAGGCCGATCCCTACACTGGCGATTACGCCTCGGGGCCGTTCGACACTGAGCGCGAAGCCCTCCGCAACCGACGAGAAACTGGAGGGTCGACGCCGTCAGGTGTGTGGACGGTGAACATCGACGGGGTCGGGTCTGGCCGCTACGCCAGCCAGGCCGACGCCGCCGCCGCGCGTGACGAGAAGGCCCGCGAGTGGTTGAAACAGCCCGACCGTTACGACAAGGTCGTCGACACCAGCTACAAGGAGACGGCCCTCTCCGACGCCATCGGGAAGGCCATGAGTCGCCAGATTCTCGAGGACTCGTCGCAGAGCGGCACCATCGAGGGCGACAACATCAAGATCGACGACGCCGGCATGGCGGGCTACTACGACAACATCCTCGTCAAGACGGTCGAGAAATATACGAAGCCGTGGAAGGGCAAGGTCGGGACGACGCTCATCGGTCACGCAACCGATAGGGGCCGATACGTGCTGCAAGAAGCCCAGCACCCGGCCGAGGGGTCGTTCGGAATCGAGGTCTTCGACGTTGCGACCGGAGAGACACGCGGCCCGTTCGATAACGAGGCCGACGCCGAGGCGTGGATTGCCGAGCACGCCGAGGCCGAGCGCGCGCGCATCCAACGCATCGCGGGTGAAGGCGGGCCGTCGTGGGGGGTCGTCGATGCGATGGGCGAGTACATGGCCGGCCCGTGGCAGACGGAAGCCAGGGCGACGGCCGAGGTCGACAAGCTCAACAAGGGTGTCGAAGTTCACGCGCTGACGCTCCCGGCCGACATGAAACGCTCCGTCATCTACGCCAGCCAGCCCATCGCCGGCAAGGTGACGAAGGCCGACACCATCGAGTCGATGTTCGAGCGGTCCCAGGCCGAGGCCTCCGCGCGGATCAAGAAGCGCGGGACGCTGTCGAGCTCGACGGCGGGGATGGGCCTCAACCCGGCCGACATGGCCGACCTGGTCATCATCGGCGCGGCGAAGATTGCCCGAGGCACGGTCAAGTTTTCGACCTGGTCGGTCGAAATGGTTAAGGAGTTCGGCGAGGTCGTGCGGCGGCACCTGGTCGGCATCTACAGCAAGGCCGCATCGAAGGCTCGCTCGATGGGCGCGAAGGCCAAGGCCGACGCCGACTTGAAGCGGCCGAGCCAGATCATCAAGGCGCTCTCGGTCGCCTTCGACGATCTCCCGGTGCGAACGGGCCGGTTCCGGCAACAGGCGCTCGGGGTCTACAAGCAGCAGGAGGAAGTCATCCGGCTCAGGACGGCGAACGACCTGGACACCTTCGCGCATGAATTCGGCCACCATGTCGACCTGGCGGTGCTCGGGATTCCGTCGAAGAAACAGCCCTGGACCGACGAGCTCATGGACATGGGCATGGAGACGAGTCGCCGGAGCTACTCCAAGAAGAAAATCCGCATGGAGGGCGCGGCCGAGTTCATGCGACGCTGGCTGACCGACCCGAAGGCGGCGAAGGCTAGAGCGCCGAAGTACACCGAGGCGTTTACCAGGGCGCTTAAGGGCCATCCGGTCGAGGAGGCCATCCGGAAGGCGCAGCGGGCCATCATCCAGTACTACGCGCAAGACCTGGTCGGCCGCGCTCGGATGCGGATCAACTTCGAGGGCAGGCGTCCGATGTCGGAAACCATCGCCGAGCGGTTTGAGACGCTGATGATCAACCGCCTGGCACCCATCCGTCGAGCCGTCGAGGGCATGGGCCACGGCGAGGCGCCGGAAAGCATGCTGGACGACGGATTCCTCCTGGCCGAGGCCGCGCAGCATGCGGCATCCAAGGCCGACGAATTCCTCGCTTCGGGCGTCCGGCTCCTGGACAATACGGTCCTGTCCGAGGGGGTCGAGGAGATTCTCAATAAGATGGAGGGCGAGGAGCTCCGCAAGTTCAGCTACTTCCTGGTCGCGCGGCACGTTCCCGAGGTGCTGCGACTCGGCAAGAATCCCGGCATGACCAGGGCCGAGGCGAAGGCTATCATCGAGGAATACGGGACGCCCGAGTTCGAGGAGAAGGCCAAGAAGATCAACACCTACAGCGACGCGCTCCTCACCTATGCCGAGTCCGAGGGCGTCGTGGCGGGCAAGGCGGCGGTGGCGATGCGCCTGGCCTACAAGATGTACGTCCCGCTCAAGCGCGTGAAGGACGAAATCGAGGGCGAGATCACCGGGGGTGCATCGGCGGGCCGGCTTGCGAATCAATCCTCGCCGATCAAGGTGCGCGTCGGCAGCGGGGCCGAGATTATCAACCCCATCGAGTCGCTCATCCGCGATACACACGCGATGGTGACGACCATCGAGTCGAACCGTTCGGTGCAAGCCATGGCCCGCCAGGCCGCGAAGTTCAAGGGCTCGGGCCGATGGCTGGAGCCGATCTCGGAGCCCCAGGTGGCGGCGATGATCAACCTCAGCCAGATCGCCACGCAGATCAAGGCGAAGCTCGAGAAAGAGGGCCATCCAGTCCCCGACAATCTAGACTTCGACGAGGTAGTCAAGTTCTTGACGCCCGTGCGGTTCATGTTCGGCGATAAAGGGATCGTGTCGTATCTCAAGGGCGGCGAACGGCATTGGCTCCAGGTCAACGACCGGGCGCTCTACGAGGCCATCAATCAGGTCGGCATTCACGTTCCGGAACTTCTGATTACGCTCCTGGCGAACCCGACGACGCTCCTCCGCATTTCCGCGACGATGACCTTGGAGTTCGCCTCGCGGAACGTCCCGCGCGACACTTGGGAGGCGTACGTCAACAGTCAATACGGGTTCAAGCTCGGCTACGACTCGCTGTGGGGCATCTTCCAGATTGCCGGGCATACCGAGTGGCAAAAATCGTTTATGAATTACCTCGGCGGCGGAGCAACGCTCCAGTCGCAGGACCGCGACATGGTGCAGAAGAGAATGCACTCGATGCGGCTCAACCCCGGCCCGAAGCACTTTTACGACGTCGCCTACAGCGGGATCGACATGCTGCGGGGGTTCCAGGAGGCCCTCGAAAACGGGACACGGATCGGGGAGTATCGGCGCGCGGTGCTGGCCTTGGGCGACACCGTCGAGGGACGGCTCCGCGCGGGGTGGTCGGCGGCGGAAGTCTCGATCAACTTCTCGCGGGGCGGTGGCTGGGCGAAGGAGTGGAACCGCTACTCGGCGTTCTTCAACCCGATGGTGCAGGGCAACGTCCGGATGTACGAAGTCTTCAAGCGCGACCCCGTCGGCGCGACCCGTCGGGCCGTGGGGTCGATCACGCTCCTCTCGATGCTGCTGTTCTGGCTCAATTACGACGACCCGGACTACTGGCAGAAGACCGAGGAACAGCGGAATTCGTACTGGTGGTTTCCGCACCTTTCATTCGAGAATGGGCGTCTCGTCAGGAAGAAGAATCACAAGTGGCAACGACTCCCGAAGCCGTGGACGTTGGGCCATGTCTTCGGTAACGTGCCAGAAGCGGCGATGCATTACATCCTGACGCGCGACCCCAAGGCGTTCGACACGGTACTCCCCGACAAGGACTCGACGTGGCAAGCGTTGTTCTCTATGGGGCCGACCGCGGTGGTTCCGTTGGCCGAAGCGATGGCGAACTATAGCTATTTCCGGCAGCGGCCGATCTACAGCCCGTGGGACGAGGGCCTGGAGCCCGAGCTCGTCCGCAATCGCTGGACGTCGGAGTTCGCGGTCGCGACGGCGCCCTACACGCGCATCCCGGCGGCGATTCTCGACCATCTCATCTACGGCTACACGGCCGGCATGGGACGCTACGCGACCGACACGATTGGCGCGTTGATCCCCGACACCGGGCCGGCCAAGCCCGCGCGAGGATGGGAAGACCTCCCCGGTATCCGTGGGTTCACGACGCCCGGCTCGGTCGCCATGAACGCGCAGTCGATCTCGGACTTCTACGAGCTCCGCGAACGGTTCAACAGCGTGACGCGCAGCCTGGACACCTACCGGGCGAGCAACGCCGCGAAGGCCGACGCCTACGAGGAGAAGCACCGCGAGCTCCTCGATCAGCGCGGCGTGATTCGGTTCACTGAGCGCCAGATTGGATTTATCCGCAACCGGATACAGGCCATCTATGAAGACGAGACGATGGACGGTGTCGAGAAGCGGAAGGCGTACGACAGCGAAGTCGAGCTGCTGATCGACCAGGCCCGGCGCGGCCTGGGCCTTGAGCCCATCTACGAAGGCCAGGACGACCAGGCCGAGACAGGATAGAGACTATGGCAGGAACACCCGCACCCGTCGTCACCAGACAAGAGCTCGATGACAGTGGGAACGTCGTCGCCGGGGCGCTGATCTACACCTACGAGGCCGGCACCACAACCCCCTTAGCCTCGTACAGTGACAGCGCCTTGAGCTCGGCGAACGCTAACCCGATTGTCGCCGACTCGGCGGGGCGCTGGAGCGCGTACCTGCTTCCGCAGTCCTACAAGCTGGTCTTCAAGACCTCTGCCGGCGTCACGATTCGGACGGAGGACAGCATCGTTCCGACGGCGACGACGGGCGGCAACGCGCCGACGCTGACCGGGACGGCGGGCGAGGCGTTGAGCGCGAATGATTGCGTCTACCTCTCCGACGGGTCGGGCAGCAAGACGGCGGGGCGCTGGTACAAAGCCGACGCCGACAACACCTACAGCAGCACGACTCCGTTGATTGGATTTGCGAAAGCGGTGATTGCTTCTGGCGCGACCGGAGATATCCAGGTCGGCGGCGCCCTCGCGGATTTTTCAGGGCTGACGACCGGGTCGACGTACTACGTAAGCGCCACGGCTGGAGAGATTACCGCCACGGCGCCAGGCAACAGCCGAGAGGTCGGCGTCACGGCGAGCACGACGACGCTGGTCATCGGGGTGGCGCCGACCTCGACGGCGGTCCCCGCCGCGATCACGAAGCGGGCCGACGGGCGACTGTCGCTCACCAGCGGGGTGGCCGTGACGACGGCCGATGTCACGGCGGCCGGCACGATCTACTACGTGCCGCATGTGGGCGACAAGATCGGGCTATACGACGGGACAAGTTGGAAGGATCACACGTTCACGGAACTGAGCCTGGCGCTAACGGCTACGGACGCCAAAAACTATGACGTATTCATCTATCTCGACGGCACGACGTTAACGCTGGAGACGCTGATCTGGACGAACGACACGACCAGAGCGACGGCGCTGGTGAAGCAAGACGGTATTTGGTGCAAGACCGGCGCGTTGACTCGGCGGTATGTGGGCACCTTTCGGGCCTCAGCTACTGATGATACGGAAGATTCTTACGCGAAACGTTTCGTCTGGAATGCGCATAATCGGGTTTCTCGGCCGATGCGCGTTGTCGATACCACCAACAGTTGGACCTATACGACCGCAACCATCCGTCAAGCGAACGGCAGCACGGCCAATCAGGTCGCCTTGGTGAACGGCTACCCTGGGGAGGGTATCTTCGTCCAGGTGTTGCATCACGTCTCGAACGACGGTGGGGGTAGGCAGATGTGGACCTACGTCGGCGAGGATGCCACAAACGCGAAGGCCACCGGCAGTTCGGCCTCACAGCGCCGGAGCGCCAGCAATTCAACGCAGCCAATCACGGCGACGTTAGCGGCCATTCCGGGGGTTGGGTATCGGTACTATACTTGGCTGGAAAGCTCCCAAGCGTCCGGCACGACGACCTGGTACGGAGACAACGGGGGCGACGGTCGCATGAGCGGGATTTCGGCACTCTGGAGGGCGTAAGCATGAACCTTGCACACCAACTCGACGCGGCGTGTAAGCGTCAGGGACTCTCGATTACGGGGGTCAGTATCGGCCGACCGGGCGACCGGCAGACCTGGCGCATCGACTATCTGCCCGAGGCGACGGACGAGGACCGGGCGGCGGGGCAGACCCTGATCGACACCTACAATCCCGAGAATGACGCCGATTTTTCGCAGGAACAGCGGCGGCTGCGGTCGTCTGAGGCCGTCGGGCGTCAGGAAACGCGGGCGCTCGTCCGACTCCTCGCACGGAGGTTCGGCGTGTCGCCGGCCACGATCCGTCAGGAACTTCGCGCCGACCATGAGGCGGAGCAGTGACCGACCGCGCCCTGCTCACTGAGGACACCTTTCACTCCGGGATGAAGGAGTTGCACAAGCGGCACGACCGGACGGACACCCGGATCGACACGCTCGACGGGCATGTCCGAGAGGTGGACGAGAAGGCTAACACGGCCCAATTGAGCGTGGCGGATCTGGCGGGTGAGGTGAAAGCGAACGCGGTATTGCTGTGCGGCGCGACGGATTGCGCCGGCCGGACGACCCTCGCCGGCCCGCTCCCGCGCCGATTCAACGGGCGTAAGCGCGATGCGACGATGGTAGGTCTTGGCGGCGGCGGGCTGGTCGCCCTCTACCAGATCGTCCAAGCCGTCCTGCAAGCGGTCGGGCGGTCGGGCTCGCCGTGACGCCGACGCCTCCAGACTGCCCAACCTGCAATTCCCCCGAGTCGACAGAGTGGTTCGGCCGACCCAACGGCCAAGGAACCCGTTGGATGTTCTGCCGATGCTGTAGCCAACGTTACCTGGTCGCCGCCGACGGCACCATCACGCGGAAGGCGACCGAATGATCCAGATCGCCTCGGTCGAAGAAATGCTCGCGCTCCATGAGGGCGAGAAGTTCCGGCCCTACGTCGACACGGTCGGGAAGGTCAGTATCGGGATCGGCCGCAATCTCTCCGATGTCGGCATTAGCAAAACCGAATCCCGGTACATGTTCGCAAACGACCTGGCGCGGGCCGAGGCCCAGGTCGACCGACAGTGGCCGTGGGCGTCCGAGCTGGACCTGGTGCGCCGCGCTTGCCTGGTCGACATGACGTTCAACATGGGCGGGCGGCTGCGGAAGTTCAAGCGGTTCCTGGAGTCGCTCGAGGCCGGCGCCTACATGGATGCGGCCGTACACATGCTCGACAGCCGGTGGGCCGACCAGGTCGGCGGCCGGGCGCTACGCCTGGCCGAGATGGTGCGGACGGGGCGCTGGCCGACGGAATAGGGTTCGGCGCGTTTCAGCCACTGGTTGCAGAAATGCGCCGAGACAGCATCGGCGGAATAATTCATAAATAATTCGTACCCGATTCCGGTAATCCGTGGTAGTAATATCCCTGCATGTCGGAAGTTAAAGCGCGGCGGAAGGAAGCCAAGCTCACCCAGGCCGCGCTCGCCAAGAAGATCCGGGTCCAGCAGTCCGAAATCTCCCGGATCGAGCGCGGCTGGATTCCTCCCGTCAAACTGCGCCAGCGGCTCTCTAAGGCGCTCGGGGTGCCGGAGGTCGAGTTGTTCGGGGCTGAGGTTGAACGGGCAGCGGTGGGCCTGTGAGCCAGCCGTAGGCCATGTACAGAGAAACGACCCGACCGGGTAGGACCGGGCGGGCCGTCGAACGCGAGGAAGTAGAAATGATACCCAAGAATAGCACACCAACGAGCGATCTGGTCGAAATCGCACGGAGGGGGGCCGAGGGGCCGTCGGAGCTTAAGGCGCTCCTCGACCGGATTAACCTCCTGCAATACGAGTGCGACCTCCTGTGGGAAGCCGGCGACGTTCCTGGCTGGTATAGCCTGTCGTACGAGCTCGCCGCCGCCCGCCTGACCCTCAACTCGTTCCGGCGAGGGGGTGTGAATTGACCGACCAGCCAACCCTGACCGGCGGCGATCTCCTGGAAGGCCAAACGGTCGCAATCAAGGGGCCGGCGATGATGCCGATTGCGAACCAGGCCGAGACGGCCGAGCTCAAGCTCCTCGAGCGCGTCCTCACCGACCCGGCCATCAACGTCGACAAGCTGGAGCGGATTCTCGCGCTCCAGAAGCAGCACCGTGAGGAGCTCGCCGAGAAGCGGTTTAACTCGGCGATGGTCGACTGCCAGGCCGCGATGGGCGCGGTTCGGGCCGATGCTTCCAACCCGCAGACGCACAGCCGATACGCGACCTACGGGGCGCTCGATACGGCGCTTCGTCCGCACTACAACGCCCACGGGTTCGGCCTGTCGTTCAACACGGTCGACAGTCCGCTCGACCAGCACGTTCGGGTCGTCTGCTACGTGACGCATCGGGAAGGCCATTCGCGCACCTACCAGATCGACATTCCGACCGACGGCAAGGGACCGCAGGGTAAGGACGTAATGAGCAAGACCCACGCGGTCGGCGCGGGGGTGGCCTACGGGTGCCGCTATCTCCTGAAAGCGATCTGGAACGTCATCGTTGGGGAGTACGACCGCGACGGGAACGACGAGCCCGCCGAGATCCCGGCGTCGCCCGACGGGTTCGACGAGTGGCTGGAGGCCATCACGGCCGACGCCACCGACGGATGGGAAGCGTTCAAGGTCGGATGGAACGGGTCGCCCCAGGCCAATCGCCAGTACCTCGAGCAGCATCACGGCGAGCTCCTCGCCAGCCTCAAGAAGACGGCTGCGAAGAATCGGGGGCCGGCATGAGCTACCCGTTCATCGAGCACACGATGGATCAGCGGTCGGAAGCCTGGTTCAAGGTGCGACTCGGTAAGGTGACGAGCTCGCGGGCGACCCCGATGCTCTCTGCCGTCAAGAAGGGGGAAGCGGCCGGCCGGCGGAACCTGCGGGCCGCGCTCGTCCAGGAGCGGGCGACCGGCGTCTCGGCCGATGGCGACTACGTCTCGAAAGCCATGCAGGACGGCATCGACCGCGAAGCCGCCGCCCTCGCGGCCTACGAGTCGCTCACGGGGCGCCTCGTCGAGCCGAGTGGGTTCATCCAGCACCCGGAGCTCCCGGCGGGCGCCTCGCTCGACGGCCAGGTCGACGACTACCACGGCATCGTCGAGGCCAAGGCGCCCCTGTTCGCCACGCACACCAAGTACCTCCTGACGGGGAAAGTCCCGTACGATTACCTCTGCCAAGTGACTCACGCGCTGTACATCTCGGGCGCCGAGTGGTGCGACTGGTTCAGCTACCAGCCGGATTTCATCGGCGAGCTCGAAGGCGGGCGCGTGAAGCTGGTCCGCGTGATGCGGGCCGACGTCGACCTGGTCGAGCATGACAAGAAGCTGCGGGCGTTCCTGGCCGAAGTCGACACCGAGCTCCAGGCGCTTCGAACGCTCATTCAGGGCATGGCGGTAGCCGTATGACACACATTCACAAGTGCGAAGACTGCGGCTCCTCGTTCAACTGCGACGAGAGGCTCACGAAGGAATGGGACGCCGGCCCGCGCGAGGGCGAGCCTATCGGCGTCTGCCCACGGTTCGACAACCCCATGCCGACCTGGTGCGAGGAGTGCAACGAGCGACACGCCACGCTCGACGCCTTCGTCGGCGGGCTGCGCGACCTGGCCGACTGGTACGAGGCGCATCCGGAGGTCACGCTCCCGTCATCGACGGTCAACATCTACCCCGACGTCCGCGAGTTCAGCGCCGTCGCTCGGGCGATGGGGTCGGCCGAGAAGGAAGCGGTCGGCTCCTGGTTTGTCCTAGCCAAGAGCTTCGGCCCGATCTCGCTGGAGGCGAACGCAGATCGCGGCGAGGTCTGCACGAAGCGAGTCGTCGGAACACGAACAGAAACGAAGCGCGTCCCGACGGCCTTCGAGGACCGCGAGGTCGACGTCGAGATCGTCGAGTGGGATTGCCCGTCGTTGTTGGCGGGCGGAAAGGACGCCTCGGCGTGAGACACCTGACGGAGACTCAGGCGGTCGCTCGGATCAAAGGAAACCGCCTGGTCTTCCGTCCGCGCACGAAAGAACGCTTTGACACCGACGTCGCCCAATTCAAAGAGGGCGAGCACGTTACTGTCTCGGTTCAGCGCAAGCGAGCGCACCGGAGCCTCGCCGCGAACCGTTACTATTGGTTCGTCGTGAACCTCATCGCCGAGTCGACCGGCCAGGGCGCCGACGAGCTCCATGAGTTCTTCAAGAAACGCTACCTCTCAACGATCACGATGGTCGTCAACAGGACGACGGGCCAGGTCTTTGAGGAAGTGGTCCCCGGCTCCTCGCGCGTCCTCTACGTCGCCGAGTTCTACGACTTCGTCGAGAAGGTCCGATTGTTCGCCTCGACCGACCTGGGGCTCCTCACGCCCGACCCTAACCCCGACTATCACTACGAGCGGCGAGAGGCCGTGAAGGCCCTGGAGGCGAGCGCATGAAGTGGCCGGCGTGGGTGAGATGCCGCAACTGCGACGAGTGGTGGTGCACGGTCCACGCCCGCCACGTCGCCGAGTGCGACTGCCCGCCGGTCGAGGGCTGGGGAGACGTCGACCCCTATGCTGAGGGCGGGCGCCAGCGGTAACGAAGTTGCGGGCCATCCTGGGAGCGGCGTCGGCGTCCTCGCGGCGACGACCGTTCGGAGTGAGGTACTGGGATCGCCTCACTCCCCCGCACTGTATTTCGAGGGAGTCGACGCTATGTGGGTTAAAATCGACGATGCGTTCCCGGAGCATGAGAAGTTCTACCGGGCCGGCCGGCGATGCGGCCGAGACGGGTACGAGCGAGCGGTATCATTAATGGTTCAGGCGCTCTGCTACGCCAGCCACCACCTAACCGACGGATTCGTCCCGGCCGAGAAGGTCGCCAGATTCATGGGACGCCGTCCGACTGACGTCGCCTCGGTCTTGCTCGACGAGCGGCTCCTCGAGCTCGTCGATGGCGGCTACCAGATTCACGATTTCCTGGACTATCAGCCAACCGCCGACGCCGTGAAAGAGAAGCGACGGCGCGACAGACTCCGGAAAGAATCCGCGCGGAATAGTAACGGAAGCGGCGCGGAACCGTCGAGGAGTCCTCGGCGCTCGCGGGCGCGTAGCCCGTCCCGTCCCGTCCCCTCTCTTGCTATCGCAAGAGAGAGCCGAGCGCACGGCGCTCGATTCGCTGATTTTTGGGCGTTATATCCGCTCAAGAAGGCCAAGAAGGCGGCGGAGCGGGCCTGGCAGAAGATCGCGCCTGGCGACGTCGATAAGATCCTCAAACGGGTCGCGCTCCAGGTCGACGACCGAATCGCCAAGCGAAAGCGCGACGAGTGGGTGCCTGAGTGGCCGAACCCGGCGACCTGGCTGAACGGGAAACGCTGGACGGACGAGCTCGGCGCGACGAGACAACACCGCGACGATGGCGTCGACCCAAAGGTCGCGCAGAGTTGCCCCCACGACCCAATCTGCACGGAGGCGACAGAGTGCCAAAAGAAACGGCAACACGCGACGGCCTAGCCACGCCGACGCCGAACACCTGCCCGGTCTGTTGGGGCGCGGTGCGCCAGGCCGAGGTCATCTGGTGGCCGAACGAGGACGGCGACGGCGTCATCGTGCTGTTTCCGACGCACCCGGCCTGTTACGGGCGCATCCTCCCGATAGCGAAGGGACTGCATTGATTTGTGTGAGCATGGCGTCGAGCTCCTCACGCCCTGCGCCCGCTGTGAGTGGTTCACCTGGCGCGAGCTCGTCGACCTGGTCGACCTGATGGATAACGACCAAGGCCCGTGGGACGAGGCGCGGTATCTGAGAGACACGGCATGATCCAGTTCACCGTTTACGGCAAGGCCGAGCCGAAAGGTTCGATGATCAAGAACCGTTGGGGCGCGGTGCGTGACGCCAACCCGCGACTGAAAGACTGGCATCACGTTGTCGCCGGGGCCGCGCAGACCTACGCGAAGGCGCACAATGTCGGCTTCGACCAGGCCGTCGCCGTCGAGCTCCGCTTCGCGCTCCCGCGCCCGAAGTCACTCCCCAAGAAAGTCGTCGAACATCTGAAAAAGCCGGACCTTGACAAGCTGACCCGCGCGGTGCTCGACGCGCTCACGGGAGTGCTGTTCAAGGACGACAGCCAGGTCGTCGAGATTGTGGCGTCGAAGACCTACGCGGCCGACCATCCCTCGGTGGGGATTGTGGTGAGGCCGTTATCGTGACCACGACCGCCGAGCTCGAGCGTGACGACCCTGGGTTCGTCAAGGACCTGAAAGAGAGCGAGACAACCGTGTGGATCGTCGCGCGGTTCTTCCAGCAACGGGGCGAGAATGTGACCGTGCGCGGGCGTCGTATCCGCGACGACGCCAAGGACCGCCACGAATTTGCCGACCGGGGCGACCTGGAGATTCAGGGCCGGCGCGTCGAAGTCAAGCGGCGAGGAATTCCGTTCACCGGGCCGAGCGATTTTCCCTTTCCGAGCATCATCGTCGATGTCGCGCACACCTGGGACAACGCCGACCCGAAACCGGCGCTCTACATGATCGTGAATCAGGCCGGCACCGTCGCCGCTCGCGTGAACGGCTCGACGCATCCGACCTGGACGACGAAGTCGCGCTACGACGGGCGACTCTCCCGCGAGCGCCTATTTTACGAGTGTCCCATCGACCATGTCGCGGCCTGGGTATCGTTGGTATCGCTATGAAACTGCTCTGGATGCTCTACCGCTTCTATCGACGCTGGAAAGACTACGACCCCGACGCCATCGTCAAGCCGTCAACCCTCGCGCGCCTCCGCGCCGACGGCGGGAGCGCGAAGAACGTCAAGGACTTCCATCGACTCGTCCGCATGGACGACAACCCGTAAAGGAGCTCACCAATGCCCGTCTTCGACGCCATCAACCCCGAGCTCGTCACGTTCCTCCACGCCGACATCGGCGGCTGGCCGATTACGACCGCCATCGAGTCGGTCAAGTTCCACGGCGGCGAGAAACTCTCGGTCAAGGCCGATCACAACTGGCCCGTCTACATGCTGAACGGCGACACGGCGGTCAACGCGAACCCGTGGGTCTTCGTCCAGATTGGCGGTCGGTGGTTCGCGGCGACCTACGAATGGCTGCGGCCGAATCAGACCCGTAAGGGCATCCACGCCGCCAATATTGGGGCGCATATCAAGAAAGACCCGCTCGATACCTGGCGCCCGAGGAATGGCGAGGTTGTCGGGTTCTGTATCTCCGGAACCGCGAGGGACTCACACCGCACGGCCGAGGAGCGCAGCCAGATCGTCCTGGTCAAGTGGGGCGAGGACGCGCACGACCTGGAGGACGCCACCGCGCCGCCGGCTGACGACGACGAGGGCGCGGCCGACATTCCCATCGACCCGACCGACCCGGCGAGCTCGGCCCTGGTCGCGGCGATTGCTCGCGCGGAGGCCCGCGACATCCGGATCGAGTCGAAGCTCGACCGGCTCCTGGCGCACCTGGGCGCGGTTCGATGAGGTACATCCCTATCGCGGGCACCTGGGCCGGGAAGGACGACGAGAGTTGGCACCGGGCCGGGTCGAGGACCGACCGCTTCCTGCAAAAAGCCGGACTCGTGCGCCTGGCCGACGAGCTTCCGTTTTGGTCGTCGGCGCTCTCGGGGGCGCGGTTCTGTGGGGGGTCGCATCTGGCGTGGCAGTTCGGCGCCGATCTCCTGGTGCGGTTCCTCAAGGCCATCCCGTTTGAGGACCGCAACCTCATCGCGCACAGCCACGGGGGCCAGGTCGTCGCCTACGCGCTCGCGCAAGGCGCGAAGGTGCGCCGGGTCGTCACCGTCTGCTCACCCGTACGGCGCGACATGGATGCGGTCTGGTCGGTCAACACTGCCGCACCGCATCTGCATCTGTATTCGATTGGGTGGGGCGACAGGATGCGCTGGTTCGGCCAGCGGGCGCGGTTCCGGCGGAAGATGCCGTGGGCCGACGACAACCGGAGGATCGACGGGGGCCATTCGGGGATGCTGGTGCGTCCGGAGGACTACGAGGATCAATGGCTGGATGTACTCCACTGGCTGTCGTGAATGGGGCGTACTACAACGAACACGACCCGACGGCGGTGGCCTGGCTGCGCGAGTTGATCAGGACCGGGCAGATCGCGCCGGGCGACGTGGACGAACGCAGCATCGAGGACGTTTCAGCGGATGACCTCAGAGGATACGAACAGCATCACTTCTTCGCCGGGATCGGCGGCTGGAGCTACGCGCTCCGACTCGCCGGCTGGCCCGACTCTCGACCTGCTTGGACGGGCAGTTGCCCCTGCCAGCCGTTCTCAGCAGCGGGGAAAGGCGACACAACCACCGATCCGCGCCACCTTTGGCCAGCGTGGTTTCAGCTCATCGCGGAGCGCCGCCCTCCAGTCGTGTTTGGAGAGCAGGTTGCGAGCGCGGATGGTCTCGGGTGGCTCGACACTGTTTTCTCTGACCTGGAAGGATCGGGCTACGCCGTCGGGGCGTTTGATCTCTGCGCTGCGGGGGTCGGCGCCCCGCACCTCCGACAGCGGCTCTGGTTCGTGGCCGACGCCGAGAGCGGGCGAGAGCAAAGGCGGGGAGTATCGGGACAGCGAGAAGGCGATCAAGCGGGCGCTGGACTCGAGACGGAACAACGACCTGAACGAGTTCGCGCACCTCGCCAGTTGGCCGACGCCGAGCACGGGCACGGGACCGCATGGCCGTCGGGGCGTTTCGAGGAACAGTCGTCATCAGTCGGGACGGGACTTGCAAGCGGTAGCCAGTTGGGAAACCCCCAAGGCGCGGGATCACCGGAGCGCAAGCGGGAACGAGATACGGCACAGCCCCGATCTGAACGTGCAAGTTTCTGGGCTGACTGCGACTGGCTCCCCTGCCGAGACGGGAAAGCGCGGCCAGTTGAACCCGGCACATTCCCGCTGGCTCAACGGGTACCCGGCCGCGTGGGACGACTGCGCGGTTACGGCAATGCGATCGTCCCGCAAGTCGCGGCGGAAGTCGTGAGGGCCTACATGGACGTATAGGTGTGAAACAGAGCAAGTTGACATGTCTATACCATCGGTATATAGTCGCCTCCTTAAGACGGCAACCCAAGTAAACCGAAGGGGTCACGATGGATTCATTTGATCGAAACGCGACGGCGGCGAATCGCCGTCTCGCAATCCGGGTGCGCGCGCTCGAGATTCTCCGTAACTCGACGGGCGTCGTTATGACGATGCTCGAGGCCGTCGAGCGCGCGACCGCCGAGGTCGACGCGCGCGAGCGCCTCGCGCTGGCCGACGGGCCGGTCACCGAGGACTACGAGTGGAAGGCCGGCCGAGCGCACGGCCGGTAGTCAGCAGCACGGCAACCCGAACCCGTAACCCCGTATCGGAGACGAGAACAATGACCCGAAGAGACGAAGGCAGGAACTTTTCGCCCACGCACCGAATCAGCCACGGCCGCGAAGTCTTTCTCGTGCAACTGGACGCAGAAGGTGTCGCGTACACGCGCGACGAGTGGGAAAGCGCGGGCGTCGCAGACTACGAAGTCGTCGCCGGGGAGTGGCTTTTCCAGGGCGCGCCTTTTACTGGTTGCGTCGAACCGCTCGGCAAGGACGAAATGGATTCACTAAGACCGAAGACCACAACGACGCGGACTACCAGTAAAGGGAGGACAGAGACAATGAAGTCGAACGGTAGCACCACGGTTTCGGCGGCAACCATGATCGCAAACACGAAGGCGGCGCTAAACGCACAGGCCGAGGCGCTGGAGCGCGAGGCGCACCAACTGCGTCAGGCGGCGGACGCCTTGTCGGCGCCGCCCCAGAAGGAGACGGATCGCCCCCTGCACTGGACGCAACGGCCGGGAGCGAAGGCGCGAATGTCGGCCCTACAGAAGGCGGCGTGGAGGGTGCGGCGCGTGAAGGCGGCGACAGAAGCGACCAACACGCACTGAGGAGGGGAACGGGGGCAGACGACTGCCCCCTTCCGGCTTTATGGATAGCCAGGTCACGGGCCACATCGACGGCCAGCGGCTCCGCGCAATTCGTCGCGAACTCGGCTGGACTCAGCGCGAGTTGGCCGACGAAGCCGGGGTTACGGCGAACACCGTGGCCAGGTGGGAGCGTGGAGAGCGCCCGATCCCGAGAATGCTGGTGTCTTTACTCCGGCTGATCCGGCCAAATTCTCGCTAGGGCTGCGTTTCTTGGACAAATAGCGTAGAATGACGCCCTGGAGGGCAGGGCAACGGAACTCAACCTCGAGGAAGCGTGGCCGGGCCGCACGTTCCAGACCGCCGAGGAGCTCGGCGAGCGCGAGCTCGCCCTGGCCCAAGCGGACTCGGCCGTCGTCTACCGTAACTACCGCGACGACTGCTCGCCGGCCAACCCTGTTCCCCTGAGATGCTCGGGCGCCCCAACCTCCGACCTGGGCGCCAACGTCGTCCTTCCCTGGCGACCTCGAGCGACTGACCGCCCGCACCACCGACCCCGCCGCTCGGCCCGCACGGAGCGCCGGCTCCGACGGGAACGGCTCGACCTCGCCCGCGAGCTCTGCGGCGAGCAGTTGAGAGACCAGAGGTTTAAGGCCCGTGAGGCCGCCGAGGCCCAACTCTGGCAGGAGCACACGGCCCGCGAGGCTGAACGCGACCGCGTCTACGCGCTCTACGATAACCCGGCCAAACCCGGCGAGGCCGAGGCGTACGTCGTGCGACGCGCCCGGCTCGCCCGTATCGACGAACTCATCGCCCAAGCGGAAACCGACCTCACGTACGTCGTGCACCAGATCGCGCTCCTTCGGAGGCCACGGCCGGACCATTTGGAGCTCGTCGCCCTGGATACGCGCGGGCCTGTCACACCGGCCACGCCGACCAGGGACGACTACCACCGGGGCCAGAACGCGCCCGAAGCCTTCGACGTCCAGGTGCTCGAGCCATGACCGCCAAGCAGACGCGCTTCGTCGCGGAATACCTGGTCGACACCAATGCGACCCAAGCGGCGACCCGTGCCGGCTACAGCCCCAAGACCGCCGGGAACATCGGTCACGAATTGTTAAAGAAACCGGAAATTGCGACCGCCATCAGCAAACGCCAGGTCGAACTCCTCGCCGAAGTGGGCCTCACGCCCGCGAGGATACGCCAGGAGCTCGCCGAGATCGCCCTGGCTGACCTGACATCGTTCTACAATGCCGATGGCTCTCTCAAGGCCCTGGAGGACTTGGAGCCAGGCCAGGGGAAGCTCCTCGCCAGCCTAGAGACGGTCGTCAAGAACGTGGCGGCGGGCGACGGCCACGTCGACACGGTGCTCAAGGTCAAGCTGCACGACCGCTTGAAGGCCCTGGAGATTCTGGCGAAATACTCGATGACGCTGCCGGCCGCGAAGGTCGACGTCAACGTGACGGTCGTTTACGAGGAGAAGCGCCGGCAGCTGGAGCTCGGGCGGGCCAATGCGGCGGCGAAGGCGATTGAGGGCCAGGTCGTCGAGGAGCAAGTCGCATGACGGCCTGCGCTCTCAAGATTCTCGCGTGTGAGATTGCGCTGGTTGTGATCCGCGCGTTTATCCGCCTGGCCTACGGCCTGGCCTGGTGTCTCGGGTGCGAGCAAGACCCGCGCGTTCAACACGCCTGGGCCAGATTCAAGGGGCGACCGTCGTGATCGAGATCGTCCACGGCGACGCCCGCCAGGTCGAGCCGCCGGCCGACATCGGCTGTCTGGTCTTCGACCCTCCGTGGGACGACGCCGAGCTCCTCGCCTGGACGCCTCCACCAGCCGACAACGTGCTGGCCTTCACCGACGGGCGACGGTTCGGGCAGACGGTCGAGAAGTTTGGCCCTCCGACCTGGGTGTTCGTGTGGGACACGATGAACCAGTGGCAATCGGGACCACGCCGACCGCTCCAGCAGACGAAATTCTGCCTCTGGTACGGGGAGCTCGACACCTACGAGCGCGACGCGCAGTTGTGGGGCGAGCCGCCGATCACCAGGGACAACCCGACGACCAAGCAGACCCCGCTCGCCGGCCGGCGCCTGATTGACCTGTGGCGCGAGTCGATACGCTGGCTCCACCATCCGGAGCCCGCGAACGGCACGGCCGGCCCTGAGCGATTCGGGAAGCGCCAGGGCGATCCGGTCTACCGCCATGCCAAGCCTGTCGGCTGGCTCCGGTGCCTCGTCGGGAACTGCTCGAAGGGGCTGATTTACGACCCGTTTATGGGGAGTGGCGCGAGCCTGGTGGCGGCGAAGCAACTAAATCGGCCGGCGGTCGGTGTCGACGTCGACCTGGCCTGTTGCGAGGAGGTCAAGCGGCGCATCGTCGGGCCGCTCTTTGCCGAGGTGTCGGCATGATGCTGGTCGACGCGACGCTCCAGGTCCAGGTCGAGGCCGAGCTCGCGGCCGAGGTCGGGAAGTGCTACGCCGACCCGCTCCGGTTCGTCGAGACGATGTATCCCTGGGGCCAGCCGGGGGCGCTCGCCCACTTCGACGGGCCGGACACCTGGCAGCGCGAGTTCCTCGAGCGACTCGGCCACCACGTTCGACAGCGGGGGTTCGACGGCCATACGGCGGTCGCGCCGATTCGGATGGCGGCGGCGAGTGGTCACGGGATCGGCAAATCAACGATGTGCGCCTGGCTGGTCGACTGGATCATGGCGACCCGGGCCGACAGCCAGGGCACCGTCACGGCCAACACCTTCACACAGCTGCAAATGAAGACCTGGGCGGCGATTCGGAGCTGGACGAAGCTGTGCCTTGTCGGCGACTGGTTCACGGTGACATCAACCCTGATGTATGCCCCGCAGGACAAGCAAAAATGGTTCTGCGGGCCGCAGTCCTGCCGCGAGGAGAACAGCGAAGCGTTCGCCGGCCAACACGCCATCACGGCAACGTCGTTCTACCTGTTCGACGAGAGCTCGGCCGTGCCGGACAAAATCTTCGAAGTCGCCGAAGGGGGCCTGACCGACGGCCATCCGATGATCTTCCTGTTCGGGAACGCGACCAGGTCGGCCGGCAAGTTCTACCGGGCCTGTTTCGGGTCCGAGCGTAATCGGTGGGATACGGTCACGGTCGACAGCCGCGACAGCCAGTTTACGAACAAGGCGCAGATCGCCGAGTGGGCCAAGGACTACGGCGAGGACTCCGACTTCTTCCGGGTGCGGGTCAGAGGCTTGCCACCAAACGCGAGCGACCTGCAATACATCAGTTCCGCCCTGGTGGCCGACGCCCAAGGCCGCGAGCTCGTCACGCTGACCGATGACGTTCTGGTCGCCGGCCTCGATGTCGCCAGGGGTGGCGGCGACTTGAGCATCATCCGGTTCCGTCGCGGGGCCGATGCGCGGTCGATGAAGCCGATTCGACTCGACAGCCGGGATACGACTGACCTGGTCACGACGGCCGCGCGGGTCCTGGACGAGCTCCACGACGGGCGCAAGGTGCAGACGATGTTCATCGACGGGACGGGCATCGGCGGGCCGATTGTCGACCGACTGCGCCAGTTGGGCCACCGGAACGCGGTCGAGGTCCAATTCGGCGGGGAACCGCCCGACCGGAAATACCGGAACATGCGGTCGTATATGTGGGGCCGCTGCCGGGACTGGCTCAAGCACGGCTGCATCGACCGGTCTGAGCGCCTCGAGCTCGACCTGACCGGGCCTGGCTACACACACGACAAGCAAGACCGCATCGTGTTGGAGCCCAAGGAGAAGATGAAGGCCAGGGGCGTCGACTCGCCGGATGACGGTGACGCCCTGGCGCTGACGTTCGCGGCGTCGGTCGGGCCTCCTAGGCCGCTGGCCGAGTCGTACACCTCGCCGAGCGCCTGGAACTGACGATGAAAATGACCCTAGCCGTCGAGCGGCCGGATGGAAGCGGGACGTTCGCCGACGCCGATCTGACCGACGACGAGCTCCGGATCCGGTCGACCGACGAGCTCCTGGAGCTCTACTGCCGCCCGGCCATCGAGGCGCTACGCCTGGCCGAGACGGAGCGACTCGACCAGGTGCTCGGGCCGATGGAGACGAAGCATTGAGCAAGAAGAAGCGACCGAAGCCGAGGCCGAAACCGAAGCCAGGGGGTAGCTATTGAAGGTCGGATTAACGCTCCCCGACGTCATGGCGGCGGATACGAACCTCTGGTCGAGACGGCCCGCGCCGCCGAGGGTGAACCGGGCGACGCCGGCCGGTCAGGTCCTTCGCGTGTCGACACCGCGGGCTCATTCGAAGTATGAGGCGCACGACGGGAAGACCGCCAGGGCGCGGAGGTTACGCCAGGTGCGACGCGGGGCGCTCAAGGGGCCTGTGGTATCCGAGGGGGCGCGGTATGGCGCTCACGGGCTGGTGAAGCCGTGAGCCTCCCCGACAAGGTCCGTAGCTGGCTGATGCTCGTCGCCCTGGTCGTCGGGGGCCTGGTCGCGGCGGTCAAGGTCGTGCTGTGGGCCGACGAGCTCCTGGAGGCCATCGAGGCCAACACGGCGGCGACGATGACGAACACCGGAGCGATCATGGACCACCATCCGGAGTTCCGGCCCGATGGCGTCATGGGCGTCGACAAGGCCGAGGAAGGCGAGACACCATGAGGACGATTCTGATTGCGGCCTTGGTGGTGTTGTCGTCGGTCGTCCTGAGTGGACAGTCCTACAGCTACACCGTCCAGAACAACTCCAGCCACACGATCCGCGAGCTCTACATGTCGCCGTCGTCGGATAGCTCCTGGGGTCGTGACCGTCTGGGTCGGTCGATGCTGGAACCGGGCCAGCGCCATACCGTTCGGGGGCTTTCCTACGGGCGGTGGGACTTGAAGCTGGTCGACACCAACTACGACGAGTGCATCGTCAACCGGATGCTGATTGACCGGAGCCGTACCGAGGGCTTCGACTCGGCCTGGCTTCTGCGGTGCGAGGGATACTGAATGCCGAATGACGAACAGCTCCTCATTGAGATCCGCGAACGCTTCGACTACGACCTGGCAGCTTGGGAGAAGATCCGGAAGGAGGCCGCGACCGATATGCGTCATGTTGCCGGCGATCCGTGGCTTCCGAAGGACCGAGACGCGCGGAAGGATGCGGGCCGGCCGTGCCTGTCGATGGACGAGCTCAGCCAATATTTCAACGCGACGATCAACGACATTCGGGCCAACCCACGGGGCGTGAAGTTCAGCGCCGTCGGCGAGGGCGCGAACGACGAGACGGCCGAGTTCTACGGGAACAAGATGCGCGAGATTGAGTATCGGTCGAACGCGCAGATCGCCTATACCGGGGCCTTCGAGAACGGCGTCCAGCGGTCGTACGGCTGGTGTCGCGTTGGGACCGAGTACGTCTCGCCGACGTCGTTGGACCAGGACATCGTCATCCTCGACATCCCGAACCCCGACATGGTGCTGCCTGACGGTGACGCCCAACGGCCGGATTCGTCGGACATGACGCATTGTTTCGTCCACGAAACGTGGCGTCACAACGAATTCAAGAGACAGTTTCCAAAGGCGACGATGACCGACTTCTCGCAGATGATGGAGGTCGCGCCGAAGTTCATTAAGGCCGAGGATCTCATCCTGGCCGAGTACTGGACGAAGGAGACGACCGACGACGTCGTGCTCCAGTTCCAGAGTCGGTCGATGCTGGAGTCTGAATTCAACGAGAACTGGCAGAATAGCGGGCTCGGCGAGCCCCTCTCGCAGCGTCCGACCGAAGTCCCGCGGGTCAAGACGTATCTGACCAACGGGGTCGAGATTCTGGAGCGCACCGACTGGCCGGGCAAGCATATCCCGTTCGTGTCGTGCTTTGGGAAGGTCATCTACGTCGACACAGACGCCGGCTCCGAGCGCCAAATCCTGTCGATGACGCGCCTCGCCCGCGACCCGTACATGCTCTACTGCTACTACCGCACCGCCCAGGCCGAGCTCGTCGGCATGACGCCGAAGACGCCCTACATCGGCTACAAAGGCCAGTTCCGGACCAACGCGAAGGAATGGGCGGAAGTCCTTACGCAGCCCAAGGCGTTTCTTGAGGCCGAGCCCTACGCCGAAGACTCCGGGACCGGGCAAGTCCTCCCGCTCCCGCAGCGCCAGGCGTTCGACCCACCCATCGAGCGCCTAGAGGTCGGCGCCGAAGCGGCCAGGCGGGCGATTATGTCCGCGATGGGAACGTCGATGCTCCCGTCATCGGCGCAGCGGAGGAACGAGAAGTCGGGGATTGCGCTCCAGGAAATCAAGGAGTCGGCGCAGTTGGGTGCGTACCACTTCGTCGACCATTTCGACCATATGGTGCGCCAGGTCGGCGTCATCTGCGAAGATCTGATCGACAAGGTCTACGACACAGCCCGCGAGGTCGGCGTCCTCTCAGCCGACGACGAAGCAAGCATCGTGCGGATCAACGACGACCAGATGGAACCGACGGAGGCCCAACCGAAGCCGATCTCAACCAAAGGCACCCACCGCGTCACGATTTCCACCGGGCCGACAAGCGATAGCCAGCGCGAGGAGGTGTCGAGGTTCGTCGACACCCTGGCCGGCAGCAAGGACGCCGAAATGGTCCGCGTCATCATGCCGATGCTGGTCAAGATGAAGAATCTCGGCCCGCTCGGCGACAAGCTGGCCGAGCTCTTGAAGTTCCTCCAGCCGCCGGAAGTCCGCGAGGTCGACCAGGGCGAGCAGCCCGATCCGCGCGAGCTCATGGCGAAATTACAGGAGGCCGACCAGATGCTCCAGGCCGCGAAGGCCGAGATTGACGAGCTCCGACAGGCCGAGGCTACCGACCAGGTCAAGGAACAGGCGAAGACGGAGCGCGACGTGGCGCTGGCCGAGATCGAGGGCAAGCTCGAGGAGTTCATTACGACGCTCAAGGGCGACCAGGCCGAGCGGTTGGCGCAGATCAAGGGCGAGCTCGCCATCGAGCTCCAGCAGGTCAAGGGCTCGCAGGACATGGCCGAGCAGGACGACCAGCAAAAGCATGAAGTGGCGATGGCGGCGGCCGAGGGCGACCAGGCCCGCCAGGCTGAGGACCGCGCCGACGACCGGGCGGTGCGGGATACCGCCGTCGGGCTCGGGGAAGACGAAGCCGTGCGCGGCGATGCCGCGAGAGAGGCCGAGAAGGCCCGACGGTTCCAGGCCGGCGAATCGAAGGCCGACCGGGCGCAGAGGTACGCAGAGGTACGCAGAGGTACGCAGAAACCGCAACCCGACGGGACAGGAACGCCATGAGCAGCCTTTCTGACCACGGGCTCCGGACGGAGGACGAGGGCCGCGCCCAGGCGCAGAAGGAAGCTGACGAGCTCGGCTATCCGATTCAGCTATGGCACAACGCCGCCCGCGTAACCGGAGTGACGCCGCACGGGACGTATCTAACCCGCGATCCAGGCTGGCCGAGGCCGAAGAACCCGGAATGGAAACTGCTACGCACGATCAATCCGTCGGCGAAGTAGCGGAGGCCAAGCCGCTCGCGTCCTGCACCTTCAAGCTCCCGGCCGAGCTCTACGACCAGGTTTGCCGGCGAGCCCTCGCCGAAGACCGGAGCGTGGCCTACGTCGTGCGCCAGGCGCTCAAACGGATGTTCAACCCTCCACACACGGCCGGCCGTCGTCGGTAAGCACGGATAAGCACCGGAACCTATAGCGGCCCGCTCGGCCGACGCAGCGCCCATCATGCCCTCTGATGACATCACCAGAGGGATCGGACGTCGGTATGGAAGACTCGGCACCTTCAAATCCCCTCGCAGACCTATCCGTCGAGGATAGGGAGCACTACGAGCTCACGGGCGACATGCCCGGCGAGCAGACCGCCACACTCAAATCCGCAGGAAAGCCGGAACAGACGGCCTCGGCCCCGTCTACGCCTGATGACCAGGCCGCGCCTACCGGGCGCGTGAAGCCGCCCGCCTCGGAGCCGGGCAAACCCGACGCAGCCGGATACGAGGCTCGCCGTACGCAATTAACCGGGAATATCAAAGACCTGGTTGCCGAACGCGCGAGACTCGAAGCTGGTAACGCGAGGTTGAGATCGCAGCAGCAGCCCCCAGGTGAGGAGCCGACGAAACCGGGCGTTTCACCCGCTTCGTCCACGGCGTCGGACTCGACCGACCTGGAACCGAAGGAAGACGACTTCGACGACTACGGGAAGTACATCGACGCGCGAGCTCGATGGGCGCAGCGAGACGAGGCGCGGAAGATCTCCGCCCAGGCTGAGGTGAGAGCCTCATACCAGGCGGCGGCCGACGCGCACGAACGCGATTTTAAGGACATGGCCGACAGCGCGAAAGCTCGCGTCGAAGCGGCCGAAGCGGTCGACCCGGAGTTTGAAAGCAAGGTCGACCAGCAACTCCTCGAGATCGAAGCCGCTAGCGCCCTCCCCGCCAACAAGGTCGGCCCGCATAACGTCATCGTTGACGAAATGCTCCGATCCGAGGCGACCGCCGAGCTCCTGGTGCACTTCTCCAATGGCGACGAAGGACTCGAAGACTTCCATCGACTGTGTGCGCTCGGCCCCGCGTCCATGCATCGGGAATTCGGTCGGTTAGAGGAGCGACTCCTGGCCGCGCGGCCAGGCGCTTTGATGCCGGCGCCCCCGAAAACTGTCACCGATGCCCCGACGCCTCCGCGTCGACTCGGCCGCCGGGCGGTCCCGGAAGCCGACGCCGAACGGTCGGCCGTGGCGAGTGGTGACATTGCCGGCTTTATGAAAGCGGCGAACGACCGCGAGATAGCTGGCGCGTAAAGGCGAGACATGGCCGTATCCAATACCTTCAAATTCGTCGATTGGCTGACGATGGAGAGTCTTCGGATTCTCAAGAACAAGCTCCACGTTGCACAGTTTATGAACACCAGTTGCAACAAGGAGTACACCAAGACCTTCGCGGTCGGCGAAACGGTGCGGGTCAAGTTGCCGCAGCGGTACACCATCCGTGACGGGCTGACCTATTCGCCCCAGGCGCTCAACCGTTTAAACACCACCGTCAAGGTCGACCAGGTGTTCGGGATTGACTTCGAGTGGGACTCGGTCGAGCGGGCGCTCAAGATGGAGCGCAGGGACTTCGTGAAACGCGAGTACATCGACCCCGCGATGGCGCAGATCGCCTCCGAGATCGACTCACGAGCCGCGCTGTGGGCCTACCAGAACACGAACAACATCGTCGGCGTCCTCGGGACCGACCCGACGGCGTTTACGACCGTCAACCAGGCCCGCGCTCGCATGGTGGAGCTGGCCTGTCCTCCGGGAGGCAAGCGGGGCCTCATCATCCCGCCGGCCATCAATGTCTCGATGGCGAACGCGGCCGTCGGCTACTTCCAGCCGGCCTCGTCGATTGCCAAGCAGTACAAAGAGGGCTCCATCGGTAGGGCGCAGGGCTACGACTGGTACGAGTCGATGTCGCTGTATTCGCATACCGCCGGCACGTGGTCGGGCGCGGTGACGGTGCGGGGCGCGAGCCAGGATGGCTCCAGCCTCAACATCACCTGCACCAGCGGCGACACCTTCCTCAAGGGCGACGTTTTCTCGATTGCGTCCTGTCTGCCGGTAAATCCGATGACCAGGCGGAAGTCGAGCACTACGACCAAGCAGTTCGTCGTGACCGAGGCGCTGACCGCGACCTCGACCACCGAGACGCTCCAGATTTCGCCGGCCATCTTCGGGCCGGGGAGCCAGTATCAGAACGTCGACTCGTTGCCTGGCAACGCGGCGGCGCTGACGCTGTTCCCTGGCACGACGTCGCCGAACGGGCTGGAGGGGATCAACGGCCTGGCGATTCACTCCGACGCCTTTGCGATGGTCGGGGTCGACCTGGAGAAGCCGGACAAAGCCGAGCTTTCGTCTCGGATGCGTGACCCGGAGACGGGCATCTCCATCCGGTTCGTCAGAATGTTCGACCCGAAGGAATCGAAGATGGTCAATCGCTTCGATGTCCTGATGGGTTTCGGCAACCTGTATCCTGACAACTGCGCGGTGCGGTTGCTGGCGGCGTAATCACCCTGCGGGTGCGGGGCGGCAATTCCGCCGCTCCTCACTCGACGACGACTCTCGACCTGGAGACTATTAGATGACCCGCAAAAGCTACTTTCCGGTTGTGGCGTCGATCCTGATTCTGCTGTGGGCAGTCCCAGGACAGGCGCAGACGGTTCTGAATTCGACCACGCTGTCGGCAGCGGTGGCGACCACTTCTCAGCGGTCGTTCCAGCTTGCCTCGGCGTCCAACATCACGGCCAACACGCATCGACTCCTGATCGGAGTCGAAATGCTCGTCGTGACGTCGGTCAACACCACGACCAATATCGTCCAGGTGTCGCGCACCGGCACCGCGACGACGCATGGGGTCGGCGACACCGTCCTCATCGTGCCGAGCGGCGCCTCGGTCGGCCGTGACCTGTCGGGCACCTGTACCGTGTCCGCGACGTATCGGCCGACGGTCAACACCAATACCGGCCGTCTGTTCGACTGTGCGGCGGGCTACTGGCAGGAACGCCCCTCGACGGCCTACACGGTCTATCGCCAGGAGTTCGACGGCCCGTGCTTCGCGTCCGAGCTCGCGGACGGCACGGTCGAGCTCGTCACTGATGGAGCCGAGAACCGGGCGATTTGTCCGGGTGGCCCTCCCAATGTGTTCACCTACCGCCTGGACGGCGCACAGACGACGCCGTTCCTCTCAAAAGGCGGCACCCTCGACATTGACGGGAGCGGGACGGATAACGAAGGGGTCGAGATTACGGCTCAAGACATCGCCGTCAGCGTCTCGGGATGGGTAGAGACAGGCACATCGCCCGCAGCCTATACGCGAGCCAGCATCACCATCGCGTCGATCAGCGGGACCGACAACGTCTACTTCGGCTGGAAGCTGGCCGCAGCGGCCGTCGATGACCAGGTGCCAGAGACGATCAATACGGGCGCCTTCTACACCATCAACAGCACGGCCGGCAACCTGGAGATCCAGACGGCCGACGACGGCACTGACGCGGACGACGAGGACGACCAGGTCGGGAATTGGGCCGATGGGGAGACGCATGTCCTCGAGGTGCGCGTGTCGACGAGCGGGGTCTTTACCTTCTACATCGACGGCCTAGAGTCGACCATCACGACCGCGACGGGTGCGGCGGCGGCGGGCGACCTCCTGGTCCCGGTGCTGGCGATGCTGCAAGAGAGCGACGCCGACACCGAGCTCAACGTCAATTGGTGGGAGATCGGCTTCTTGAACGACACCAGCGAGTTCTAGGCGTCCTGGCGGCGCGGTAGGGAGAGACGTCTATGCGGAAATTCCTATGACGCCTTCGAGATGCGGGTCGCGTTCGCGGAGCCGACGGTCTTTCTCACCGGGCAGGTATCGTAACTAGGAGCATCGACCTTTCGCGGGAACTGCCAGGGGGTCGGCGACGAGTGCCGGCCCTTTGGCGCATCAGCAGGAGCATCGACAGTCATGAGCACAGCACCCATCGACGAGCTCATCAACGACACGGACGCGCACAAGACCAGGACCGACCGCCCGTACGCCGAGTATCCGCGCCACATGCATTCGGCCGGCGGCGGGACACGGATCGTCAACAGCGACGAGGAGCGCGAACAGGCGCTTGATGTCGGCTACACGCTCCAGCCAGGCGGGGAGCCGAGAAAGAAGAAGCCCGCGCCAGCCGCCGAGGCCGCGCTAGAGAAGCCGAAAAGGGCCAAGGCTAAGGGCGCAGCCACCAAAGAATAGCCGTCACGCGGGGCCTGGTCGGTCGGAGTGTGTGGTCTGAGACGAGAAGATGCCTTCTGTAACCGTCCCGACGCTGATCAAGAACGCGCTCGTCAAGATCAACGTCGCCGACCCGACGGAGACGCTGGACGCGGAGGACTCGGCCGAGGCGCTCAGTATCCTCAACCGGCTGATTGACGGGTGGAACGCCGAGCGTCAGACGGTGTTCCAGATGGAGCACAAGGAGTACACGCTCACGGCCGACCTGGACCCGCACACCATTGGGTCCAACTCCGCGACCTTCTCGCGCGACCCGAGGCCCGTGTCCATCGAGGGCGCCAACCTTATCCTGAACAACGTCACGCCGAACATCTACATCCCGCTCAACATGCGGGATGAAGACTGGTGGCTCTCGCAGTCGGTGAAGGCGCTCGATAGCGACGTCCCAACCGACCTGTATTACGAGCCGTCCTGGCCGAATGGGAAGCTCCACCTGTGGCCGACGCCTGAGACGGCGTACGGCCTGGAGCTCCTCACGCGGGTGCTCCTGACGGGGGCGCTGACGACGAGCTCGAGCATTGACCTCCCGCCGGGCTACGAGGACGCCATCACGAACACGCTGGCCGAGCGGTGCGGGCCGTCGTTCCACGCGCCCGTCTCGGCCGAGCTCAAGCTGGAGGCTCGTCAGGCGCGTCGGCGCGTCTTCGTCAACAACCAGAAAGCGCCCAACATCTCGACGGCCGATTACGGTCTGCCCGGTCGGCGCGGAGCGTTCAACTACCTCACCGGAGGATTGTCCTAGCCATGAGTCTAAATCCAGCCCCCTACAACCACGGCGAAGCCATCACGCCGAGCGATACGGCCAACTTTCCGGCCGGCCTGTGCGATGCCATCCAGGTCGGGGTCGGAGGGATCGTCGTCGTCGTCTTCCAGAACAGCACCAAGGTGTCGATCACGGCGGTCGCGGGCGACATCTTGCCTGTGAAGGCAAAGCGGGTCGACTCGACGACCACGACCGCGACCACGATGGTCGCGCTCTACTGGAAGTAAGATGCCCGCCTTCCCTGGCTTCATCGGCGGGTCGTATCGGTCGCAGAGTCCGATTGTGGACCAGGAGCGCCTGGTCAACTGGTACGTCGAAGACCAGGGAAGCGAGGGCGCGACGGCCCGGCGCGTGTTCTACCCGACGCCTGGCGTCGAGTCGTTCGCCACGCCAAGTTCGCCCGACGCCGGCCGCGCGAACTTCTCCGACCTGGAGACGTCGCTCGGCCGCGCCTTCTGTGTCATCGGCAACACCTTCTACGAGTACGACTCGGACGGGATACTGACCAGCCGGGGAACCGTGGCGGTCGACGCCAACCCGGCGACCATCTGCACCAACGGGTCGGCAACGGGGGAGATTTTCATTACCTCGGGCGACAAGGGCTACATCTTCACACTTTCGACGAACGCCTTTGCGACGGTCCTGTCGAGCGGGGCGACGATGGGCGCGATGCTGTACGGCTACTTCCTCGCGTTTGACTTCGACGGCCAGCAGTTCGTGATTTCCGACCTGTTCGACGGGTTGACCTGGGACGCCACGCAGTTCGCCGCGAGAACAATCGGATCGGACCCCTGGCAAACGATGCACACGACACCGTACGGCTACATCCTCTTGGCCGGCACGAAGTCGTCGGAGTTTTGGTACAACAGCGGGGCCTTTCCGTTCCCGTTCGCCGTCGACCCCTCGGGGTTTGTCAGCAAGGGCGCCGCGTCGCATTTTGGAGTCGTCCAGGTCGCCGAGGCGAGCGCCTGGCTCGCGCGATTGCCGGGCGGCGGCTACGAAGTGGTCGAAGCGACCGGCTTCTCGCCGCGAACCATCAGCACCCGCGCCCTGGAGCATCGGATCAACCAGTACGATGCCGTCGATGACTGCATCGCCAGCACCTACAGCGAGGAGGGCCATGTCTTCCTCATCCTGACGTTTCCGACGGCCGGGATCAGCCATGTCTACGACCGGACGACCCGGCTATGGCACGACCGAGGCACCTGGATCAGTTCGACCGCGTCGTTCACCTTCTGGCAACCCGTCTTCCATGCGTTCGCCTTCGAGAAGCATCTGTTTCTCGACCGATCCTCCGGGACGATGTACCACGCTTCCAACGCCTTCACGCTGGATGTGGACAGCCGCCCGTTGCGACGGGTGCGGCGGTCGCCGGCCATCACGGACGACCGTCAGTGGGTGTTCCACAACAAGTTCGAGCTCCTCCTGGAGACGGGGGTCGCCAGCTCGACCGGACAGGGCTCCGACCCGCTGGTGATGATGCGGAAGTCGGACAATGGCGGGAAGACGTTTGGCACCGAGCGGACCAAGAGCGCCGGGAAGATTGGCGAGTACGAGGCCGCAGTCCGATGGCGACGGCTCTCGCGCTCCAAGAACCGGGTCTATGAGATTTCCGTCTCGGACCCGATCCCGTGGCGGATCATCGAGGCAAATCTCGACATCCATAGGTCGACTCATGCGGCGGCATAATGCCCTTCATTCGCCCACCAGCCCCGTACCGCGAGCAGATCATCGATTCCGCGGAGGACACCGAGGAGCCGGGGATTGTCAAGCCGCGCTGGCTGACCTGGTTCCGGGATATTCGCGCGGACGTCGATGCCTCGCCGATTCTCCAGGCGAGCTCGGTCGGGTTGTCGAATCAGAAAGCGTCGAACAGCGCCACGCAGATCACGACGGAGCCGCTCCAGGCCGGGCTCTATCGGGTGTCGTGCGTCACGCGGATCACCGTCGCCGACGGGGTATCGAGCTCGGTGGTCGTGACGATTGCCTGGACGTCGGGGGCCATCAGCCTGAGCCTGGCGGGGGGCGACAACAACGGAGACGCGACCAGTTCCGTGCAACTGGACGCCTGGCCGCTCATCAAAATCGATTCCATCACGCCGATCACGTACTCGACGGTGTACGCGTCGAACACGGGCGAGAAGATGCGACACGACCTCAACCTGGTGCTCGAACGCATGGAGATATGACCTACCGTGAGGCCGAGCTCGCCGACCTGGACGCCCTGGTCGACCTCTCGCTGCGCGTGGCGGCGGGGAGTGCGGCCCAGGCCGGCGTCCGCGCCGACGCCGCGCACGTTCGCAGCTTCGTCGAGCTGGCGCTTCGCAATCCGCACGGGATCGGCGTCGTGGCCGAGGATGAAGGGGGCGTCGTCGGCCTTTGCGCGTTCTCCATCTACCCGCACATGCTCTCGGGCGAGCTCATCGCCGGCCAGTTGTGCTGGTGGGTCGACCCGGAGCATCGCGGGGCCTTGCGCGGGATTCGCCACTTGGAGGCCACGACCGCCGTGTGCGAGGCGAAGGGCGCGACGCTGATGCAGATCCAGAGTGCGGACTCGCAGATACACCGGGTGCTCGTCGGCCTGGGGTATCAGAAGGCCGACACGATTTACGAGAGGGTGTTATGCCAGGAATCAGCCCAGGAGTCTCCAAGCTCTTAGAGACAAAGAAGGACGACAACATGCCAGGAATCAGCGTAGGGGTTGCCACGCTTATCGCCGGGGCTGGCGCGACCGGGGCCGGGGTCACAGGGTCGATTCTCCAGAGTCGCTCCGAGCGGGGCGCTCGGGCCGACCAGCGGGCGACCGACCAGGCGGTCCTGGCGCAGCAACGCTCGCGCGACCAGGCCGCAGAGCGGCAGGTGTACCAGGACAATCTGCGCGAGGAACAGATCCTCAAGGCCGAGGAGGAAGAACGCGCTTACCGGCGCGGCATCACTGATCGGGAACAGGCCCGCATCGACGAGTACGAGGCGCGCCAGGTGCCCTATCGTCGCGCTCGCTCGGCCGCGCTCGGCCGACTCGGCGACATTCTCGGGATCGACTTCTCTGGACGCATCGCGGGTGAAGGCGGGCAGGGCCGAAGCCGGCCGGACATTGCCACGGTCGACGCGCGAGTCGCGGGCGTTGGTCGGCAAGCGGCCCTGGAAGGCGCGCAGGAAGGCGCGCAGGAGCGCCTCACGGCGGCCATCCCGCGACGACGCCTGGCGACGAGCCAATCGTACGACCCGGTTCTGCCACGCCGCACCTTGGGTGACGCCGTGGGCTATGGACGCCGTCGCCGGCCCTAAAGGACGACATTATGCCGTACGGAGTCAGTGAAGAAATTTGGGACCACCTGAGCGCCGACGAGCGCCAGTACTACATCGACATCGCGGGTGGGGAGAACGAATCGGCCAGCGCGCCCTTAGTCCGGTCGCCGCGTTTCCCCTCTACGCGGAAAGAACCGGAGGACCCAGGCCCGGAAGATCCAGGCCCGGAAGATCCAGACGAGGACCCGCCGACCGAGGAGCCGCCGCCGCCGCCTCCACCGCCACCACCACCACCACCACCACCCCCTCCCGGACCGAGGGGGCCAGTGCCAGGTCCAGGCGCGGGACATTTCCCGGATTTCGTCGCGCCACGCTACACGGCGCCCAATGCGTTCGTACACCAGCCGTTCGTCGACTCGCCCCCACTGGCCGACGCCGCGCAGTACCAGCCAGGGACGTTTTCGCATCCAGGATTCAACGCGCCCACGCTCTCAGAGGCCGAGCTCGAGCCGGGCTATGCCTTCGCCAAGCGCGAGGGGCTCGGCGCAATCCGGAACAAACAAGCCGCGCTCGGCACGTTCCGCACGGGTGGCGCGGTCAAGGGGCTTATTGGATGGGCGAATCGGTTTGCCGAGCAGAATTACGGCAACGTCTATAACCGGGCCGGGCAGACCTACGACCGGAATCGCGGTAACGCCTTTGAGAACTTCCTGACCAACGAGACGAGCCGGAAAGGCGCGTTCGACACGAACCGGGCGAACGTCGTCGACACCTACCAGCGGAACCGCGACAACCGCTACGCGGCCTACCAGGCGAATCAGGACAACCGATTCAACGCCTGGGACGCGAACCGGGTGGCTGAACTCGCGGCCTACGACCGCGAGTTCCAGGGCGCTCAGGACGAATTCAATCAGCGCTACCGAACGGCCGAGATCACCTTCGACGATATGTACCGTCGGTGGAGAGACACCACCGACACACTGACGCGGGTCGCCGCGACAGGAGCCGGAACATAGATGCCGATCCAGAGACGGTCGTTTGTCCCGCGCGTCAACGTACCGAGCGGCGAGCTCGGGAATCTCCTCATGCTCCAGGGCGAGCGGCGGGCCGAGAGCCGTCGGCGCCAGGGCGACATATCGGCGCGCATGTGGACGAACCTCGGGAAGCAGGTTTCCGATTCGGTCATGGGGTACGCGAAGTGGAAGGAGGAGGAGCCCGACCGCCAGATCGCCAGGGAGTCGGCACAACTCAACCTCGACGCGCTCCAA
>PVBE012427566.1_pt1 | contig 36531 bp, 26 predicted proteins | sample 1631181 | NCBI WGS metagenome assembly PVBE01 (sample SAMN08397723, study PRJNA350692) | Marine metagenome, whole genome shotgun sequencing project. | isolation source: water | place: Pacific Ocean | collected 2012-04
CGCCGCGGTCCAGAAGTTCTCCGACAAGGCCCAGCGTGAGGTCACCAGCACCGAAGTGCGCGATGTGTTCAACGCCGAGTTCCTGAACCCGTCCGGCCCGTACGAACTGCTGGGCTACTGGCCCCGCCCGGACGACGACGACCCCACGCAAATACACGGCGAAGTGCACATAAGGGTTCGCGGCGAGGAAAAAACACTGGCCGACGACGGCAACGGACCGATCTCTGCCTTCGTACACTGCATGCGAAAGCTAGGAGCCCCCTACTTCAAGGTCGACGATTATCACGAGCAGGCCGTCGGCAAGGGCGCCAACGCGACCGCCCTGGCGTACGTGCCGCTGAAATTCGACGACGGACAAGTGATGTTCGGAGTGGGTAGCGACACGAACATAGACCAGGCCGCAGTCCTGGCGATAGTGGCCGGCCTGAACCGCCACGCAAAAGACTGATGACCTTTCTGATTGGGATTTTGATGACCGGTGCAACGCTGCCGGGACGGTAAGTTGGGGCTCGGCGGCGCTGCGCAGTTACTGTTGACATATACAAAGTAAAGGGTCGGGATTGACAAAAACGCGTGAATGAAATCATCAAGGTATTTCGCCAGGGCAAAAAAATTCCATGCACATGGTCTTATGAGAACGGCGGAAAAACGCGCCGGATCACGGATCAAGGCGATGGCGAGTTTTTTCCTGATGAATTCGCCAGCGTTGCCGACGCTGAAGCCTTCTGCCGACTGCAGCTCGCCGACGATCCTTCACTATACTTCCTGATCGTCAGATGCGATTTTGTTCTGGACATCGTAATCGATGAGAAATGGCGTGCGCCCAGGGACAGGCGTGATAACATCATTTACGGCGTGGTGTCGACCGCTGTTTTCGCCAGCGCGGCCTGCCTGATCTCGGTATACTCCATGGAGCTTGAAACGTTCAAGGCCAATTTCATCTTCGTCGCAAGCATTACCGCAATCTACCTTTTCCTGCTGTTGATAATGGGTTGCGGGAATATCGAGGGGGCCGTGGCGATGACAGTACTCCTGTTTGCTATTTGGCTTAACGCCGGAGCCGTGCCGAAGATCAAGAGAATAATCGAGTACCGCCGGACCGAAGCCCACGCCGCTGAAACCCGCCCGGCCGCCGACGGCGTTGATCCGTAAAGACCAACGACCTGCACGGTGAAAGGATTAATATGGGGTTCTTTAGTCGCCTGTTCGGATGGAAAGTTGAGAAAGGACGCTGTCTGAAATGTTGCCGAACGCATCTAATTTGGGAGTACGGACATGCGCAAGAGAATACGATTAACGCTGGTGCTCGGGCCGCTGCTATTGCTGTCGCTGACCGCCAGGGCCTCCGCATTCAGTTACGCCGCAACGCCGCTGGCCAAGAGCATCGCCGAGCATGACTTGATCGTAATCGGCGAGGTTATGTACGGCAGCGGCGGAAAGTCAGTGGTCCGGATTGTGCGAGTGCTGAAAGGCGAGCCGAAAACAAACGCGCTGTTGCTGTCGTCGGTGTGGAGACCGGGAACCCAATGGTCCTTCGGAGAGGTTCCATTGAAGAAATCCGGCAAGTATCTCCTGATGCTCAAGAAAGAAAAGGGTGTGTACAAGCTATCGGCCGACTACGCATCCCGCGCCGTCTCGCCGATCAATCCGAAATCTGATAGATTTACGAACGTCGTGCTAACGCTGATCGATCTGGCCAAGAGCAAGAAGTATGCCGATCGAAAACAGATCCTGGCCAAAGCGTACGATAAACTCGACCAGGGCGGCCGCCACATGCTGCTGGGTGAATTCGCCAACGCGAAAAAGCCGGACGCCGCGACTGTGCCGTTCCTGATACGCTGCGTGCAGTAAGGACCGCAGCCCCTGAGTTGCTGCGACATGGCGTGCCGCGTTATCGCACAGTACAACTACACCCAGGCCGTGCCGGCTCTCATGAAATTTCTCGAGAAGCCCAACTGGTCCTGCGTCTATCCCGCCCGAGCCCTGGCCAAAATGAAGGTCAGCAAAAGCTACGAATCGATCATGAAGCTCATCAACGATAAATCGGCGGGCAACCGCAAATACTTCGTCGAAGCCCTGGCCCAACTCGATGATAAACGCGCAATTCGGTTTTTCCTGGACCGCCTGGATCGAGCGGTGAAGACACCCAATCTGCGACGACAGTCCGACAGCACATGGTCCCTTGAGGAAACCAAATCCACCGCACAGTTCCTGGGCAGGCACAAGGTTCTCCAGGCCGTCGAGCCCCTTACCCAACTCCTCGCTCGAGATTATATCCGCGTGCGACCTTACAGAAAACTGCTTAACAGCATAGTCGTCGCACTGGGGCGCTTCGGACCGCTGGCGGCAAAGGCTACCCCAGTATTGCGCCAAATGCGGTACAAGATCAAGAACAAGAGCTTCCACGAACTGGTGAAGAAATCCATAGGGCTGATCGAAGTCAAGAAGACCCAATAGCATAGAACGAGTCGAATAGGTTATTCCGCACAAAGAAAGGATGTTCATGGGATTCTGGAGTCTTTTGTCTGATGTCTTTCGTTCTACAATCGAAACCGGGCGGTGCCGAAAGTGCTGCCGATCGAAGTACTACTATTGCGAGCGTCCGCTGAGAGACAACGAGCAGGCTCGTCTCGATCGAGTATCGCAGATTTTCTGCGCCAACAAGTCGCCCGAGGAGGCGGCCGCGATTCTGGTCAAAGAGGACTCCTGGCATCCGAAGGCGACTCGAAACTGCGTGGACAGATGGTACGGCGAGCTGACTGAAGGCCAGGGATACTCACGCCAGAAGTCCAAAAAGAAGCCCAAGAGGCGCCAACAGACCAAGATCGAAAAACTCCTGAACAAACCGCCGCCCGAAGCGATCCAGAAACCCTGGGCGATACTGACCACCCGGTTCGGCGATCACAAGAAGTCCCCTACTCCCGGCGATCTGTCGGCCGCGATTCATGAACTGTTCAACGAGACCCTCAGCTACATAACGCCGGAGAAGTACGCCGAACATCCAAACGCTTGCCTGCGCTGCGGATTCGCCGACGGAGCCATATACGTGCTGGACGCCTACCGAACCGGACGCCTGGTATTACAACAGTGGGCCGATCAGGATCTCGAAAACAGACTGGCTCCGGATATCGAAATCGACAACGCATCACAGCAGCAGGTCGAAAGGCTCTGTGAATTACTGATCGACGGATATGTCGATAAGGTCAAGGCGGTATTCTCGAACGCTGATTGAGCGCCTGGCCTAGCGCGCAGAATACACTGTCGAACAGGAAGATTCAGATGTGGAAGAGGAAACCCAAAAAATGGGACGGTCATTGTTTCTGCTGCAGCGGTAAGTTCTCCCTGACCAGGGACAGAGCAACTTGCCCCATGTGCAGATCCGTGTATCAGAAACACGAGTTCTACGACAATATGTACACTGAGCCGACACTCGATGAATCCAGGCGAAGTTGGTATCTGGCCGAATACGCCAATCTTATGAAATGGGTTGCGATCTGTGGAGACAACGACGGACCGTTCATTCAATCAAGCGACCTGGTGCTGCGCGTGGCCGAACACTACGATCAACTCGCCGGGCAGGTCACCGATTATGTTCTATCACTGCGAGACGACGTGCCTTTTGTCAAAAGCATTACGGAGATCGATTTGGATGCATTCTTCTTTCACGACAGGAACCACCCGAACCAGTACGCGGGGTTTGTCTCACTGCAGTTTCCTAACGATGTTAAAGAGGTCCCCGAACACGGGTGCGGCGGAAACGGGGCGTGGGACATCGCCCTGCTGATGCGTAACGAAAGTATTGTCAAACTTGACCTGAGCGGTGAATTGCTTGAGTATATTGGGTATTGAACCGGGGCCGGCCGGATCGCCGGTTCGACCAGCGACAGATCGTGCAGGAATAGTGATATGGACACGAAACAACAGGGCGCCTGTCCGTCGTGCGGAGCCGAAATCGTGATCGATATGGGATTATGCACGGGATTCTGGGACGGGGAATGCGATGGGGAACCGATTAACGGAGTAACGTACTCGGCAACGTGTCAACAGTGCGGCAAGGAGCTTATCGCATACGAGGATCGAGACGACATACAGGCCTCAGATTTACGGTGGGGCCTGCGTAATGAGCAGGAATAACGCCGCGATCCGATAGCAAAACCAATGTACTACGAATGCAGAAAATGTGAGCACGAAGAGATTCGAGGTTGCCTGCCCGGGGTGACCTGCGGAATCGTTGTGGTGGTCTGGGGCTCGGTCTCCATGGCCGCGGGCTTGCACCTGATCGATTTCCTGTTCCCCCAGGGCCTTGGTTGGTGGTGGATTCCGGCTGGTCCGGCGCTGTTCTTTCTTTCCATTATTCCCGGAGCAATGATCCTTCATCTCATCGCAGAGACAATCGAATGGGGGCTGGTAAGTCTCCGCGGGTGCAGGAAATGCCGTTCGCACCGCTTATCGTTCGGCCGGACGCACGGATTCGGGCTGTAATCCAGCAGCAAATTCCAGCATAATGGGGGCATTGGCCCGACCTCCGTGCACAAGGAAACCAGCGATGATCAGAACATTTCGATTTGCTTCTACTGGAACGCTTATGGCGATCTGCATGCTGTCGACCGGAATTCTCGTCGGTCCGGTGCGGGCGGAGGTCTCGGCTTCGGACATCATCAACGGCTCCGGCGTTAAAGGCGGACTGGTGGTGCATATCGGTTGCGGTGACGGGAAGCTTACCGCCGCGCTGCGGGTGGGCGATTCGTATCTCGTACATGGCGTGGATACTGATGCGAAGAACGTGGCGGCCGCTCGGGCGTACGTTTTGAAAAGCGGCCTGGCGGGCAAGGTTACGATCAGTCGGTTCGACGGAAAGCAGTTGCCCTGCATCGATAACATTGCGGCGCTGGTGGTTGCGAGCAAGTCCGATTCGGCGCCTGACGCAGAGATCATGCGAGTCCTGTCGCCCGGCGGCGCGGCGTACATCAAGTCCGGCGACAAGTGGACCAAGACCGTAAAGCCCGTTCCCGACGACATCGACGAATGGACGCACTACATGCACGACGCCTCGGGCAACGCGGTGTCTGACGATGCGCAGATCGGCCCGCCGCGTCATCTGCAGTGGCAGGCCGGTCCGCGATGGAGCCGCCATCACGATCACATGGCCAGCATGTCGGCGCTGGTCTCGGGCAAGGGTCGAATCTTCTACATATTCGACGAAGGCTCCCCGGTCTCGCCGCAGCTTCCCTCATCCTGGAAGCTGATCGCACGCGACGCGTTCAGCGGCGTGCTGCTGTGGAAGCGAGACATCGCAAAATGGCACACGAACCTCTGGCCGCTGAAGAGCGGTCCGGCGCAGCTGCCCCGCCGCCTGGTCGTCGACGGCGACACGGTCTACGTAACGCTCGGGATCGACGCGCCCGTAGAAGCGATCGATGCGGCGACAGGCAAGACGCTGCGCCAATACGCAGACACCGCCGGAGCCGAGGAGATCATCGTCTCCGGCGGCGTCATGATGGCGCTGGTCAACAGCACGCCAGTGGACTACAAAGCCGACCTGGCCACGGACACCGAGAAGGGGAAATCCCGCGACAGCCGAACGACCCCGTCGCCGCAGATGAGCCGCATCTGGGCCGGCATCCGCTCGACGCGATGGTCGCACGGCGATCGCACCATCCAGGCGTTTTCAACCTCCGACGGCAAGCAGATCTGGACTCACAAGAGCAAGATCATCCCGCTTACGCTGGCCGCAAACGGCGACCAGGCGTATTTCCATAACGGCGACAGCGTCGTGGCGCTGAACATGGCTACCGGCAAGCCGCAGTGGACCTCCAAACCGATCCCGGTCTGGAAAGGGCTCGACGGGCGCGGGCTGCAGTCGTGGTTCGCGCCGACGCTCGTGGCGCGGGATAAAAAAGTGTTCTTCGCCGGCGGTGAGAAGACGCACATGTCGTACATGGGCTGGGGCTCGAAAGACATCGGTCAGGACACCATGACCGCCCTGAGTGCCGAGACCGGGAAAAAACTCTGGACCGCCGAGCACCCCTTCAGCGGATACAACTCGCCGGAAGATCTGTTCGTAATCGACCAGAAGGTCTGGGCCGGAGCGACGGCAAAGAACGGGGCGAGCGGGACCTACACCGGCCACGACATCTCAACCGGCGCCAAAACCAGAGCCCTGCCGCCGACGGTGAAAACCTCGTGGTTCCATCATCGCTGCTACCGGGCCAAGGCGACTAGCAAATACATCCTCTGCTCGCGGAACGGGATCGAGTTCGTGGATCTCAAGACCGGAAAATGGACGATCAATCACTGGGTCCGCGGCGGATGCCTCTACGGGATCATGCCCTGCAACGGTCTGATCTACGCACCGTTCCATCCGTGCGCGTGCTTCCCTGAGGCCAAGCTCAACGGAATGACGGCGCTGGCTCCGGTCTCGAAATCGCGAGCCGTCCCGAAAGACATCCCAACCGAAGGACGTCTGAAAAAAGGTCCGGCGTTCGGTAAGCAAGCCGCCGGAGGCGAATGGCCCGTCGCCTCCTGGCCGACATATCGCCATGATGCGGCCCGCAGCGGAGCCACGTCGAGCGGAGTTCCCGGAAAGTTGGACAAGGCATGGGAGATTGAACTCTCGGGCAAGCTAATTCAGCCGATCGCCGCTGAAGGCAAACTGTTCGTCGCCGACGCCAAACGTCATCTCGTCCACGCGATCGACGCGGCGACTGGCAAAAAGCTGTGGACTCACGCCGCTGGCGGGCGGATCGATTCGCCGCCGACATACGATCGCGGACAGTTGCTGTTCGGCTCAGCCGACGGTTATGTAACGTGCCTGCGCGCTTCCGACGGCGAGTTGGCATGGCTGTTCCGCGCCGCTCCGATCGATCGGCGGCTGGTGGCGTTCGACCAGTTGGAATCGGCCTGGCCGGTGCACGGGTCGGTGCTCGTGCAGAACGGCGTGGCGTCGTTCCTGGCCGGACGTTCGATGTACATCGACGGCGGCCTGCGACTGATCAGGCTCGACGCGGTCACGGGCAAGCTTATCGGCGAGAAGATCATGGACGATCGCGACCCCAAGACCGGCGAGGACATGCAGAAACACGTACGCGGGTTGAACATGCCGGTGGCCCTGCCGGACATTCTCTCAAGCGACGGCGAGCGGCTGTTCATGCGATCCCAGGCAATGGATTTAGAGGGCAATCGTTTGAAGCTCGGGCCGGGCGGAAGCGGTCACAAGCACCTGTTCGCCCCGTACGGATTCACCGACGATTCCTGGTTCCATCGCACTTACTGGCTGGTCAACGACGGGTTCTCCGGCGGGATCGGCGGATACAACAACGGTAGGCAGAATCCCTCGGGACGCATACTGGTCAGCAACGAGACAAGCGTTTTCGGCTACGGACGCAAGCCCAGCTACTATCGCTGGTCGTCTGTGCTGGACTATCAACTGTTCTCGACGGCTCGAAAAGGTTCGCCGGCGGCCGGGAAGAAACCCGCCGTCAAGGCCGCCAAGCCCAGACCGGCGACAAAGACCGGACCGGCCGGCGGGGTCTTCTTCAAGAACTCAAAGACGCTGAACCCCTCCGGCAAACCGATCACGATCGCCGCGTGGGTCAAGACGTCCGCCAAGAATGGAACGGTCCTGGTGCGAGGCGCCCAGGGGATCGGGTTCGGGCTGGTGATCATCGATTCCAAACCGCGAATGCTCGTTCGCGTCGGCAAGAAAACTCACCAGGCGATCTCCGCCAAGCCGATCGGCAAGGACTGGACGCATGTCGCCGGCGTCCTGCGAAAGAGCGGACAAGTGGAAGTCTACGTCGGCGGTGAAATGACCGGTTCGACAACCGGGGCGGCCCTGCTGGGCGGAGATCCGATGATCGCGATGAAGATCGGCTGCGACGACACGCATCAGCTCCTGCCCAAACCGCTGGCCGGCTTCGACGGAGCGATCGACGAGGTGATGCTGTTCCACCGGGCGCTGTCGGCCGGAGAGATTAAGGCAGCGGCCGGGAAACTCGACAACAAGCAGCGAGAATCTCTGGTGCTGCACATCGATTTCGAAAAGGGCAAGGTCCGCGACCGGTCCGGCGGCCGTAATAACGGGCAACTCGACACGGCCTCCGGCTTGACTGTCAAGGGACCCCTCGGCGATGCGATGGTCTTCAAGCCCGGCGCAGGCAAACGTCCGGCCGCACAGAAACGCAGGCGACGCCGATCCGGCGGGTCAGTTGCGTTCCGCTGGACGAAAGATTGCCCGATAATGGTGCGAGCGATGACGCTGGCTGACAAAACGCTGTTTATCGCAGGCCCCGAAGACCTGCTGGACGAAGATGCGGCGTTCAAGGCGTTCGGCAATCCCGACGCAAAGAAGCAGATCGCAGCCCAGCAGGCCGCACTGGCCGGCAAACGCGGAGCGATTCTGAAAGCCGTCAACGCCGAGACTGGCGATACGACGGCGGAATACAAACTCGCCTCGCCGCCGATCTTCGACGGAATGATCGCAGCGACGGGGCGCCTGTACGTCGTAACGACAGACGGAAAAGTAACCTGCTACGCCGCGAAATAACCGCAGGCGGCATTAATGGAAAGGACCTCAACAGTGGACTCCAGAAAACATACAGCATTGGCGTACATTCTTGTCGCCGTCTGCCTGATCGCATCTTCGGCGTGCCCGGCGGCCGAATCCGCCGCTGACATCCTCAAAGCAACCGGCGTACGAGGCGGACTGGTCGTGCATATCGGTTGCGGCGATGGAAAACTAACCGCCGCACTGCGCGCCAATGACAGCTATCTGGTCCATGGCCTGGACACCGACGCGAAGAACGTCGCGGCCGCCAGGAAGAACCTCCTTGACCTCGGACTACAGGGAAATGTGTCAGTCGCCCGCTTGTCCGGTGCTCGTCTTCCGTACATCGACAACCTGGTGAATCTGGTGGTGGCCGACGACTTGGGCGATATCCCAATGACGCAGGTCATACGGGTGCTGGCTCCGGGCGGTGTTGCGTATATTGGAAAGACGAAGACCGTAAAGAAGCGTCCGGCGGAGATAGACGAGTGGACCCACTACATGCACAGTCCCGGCGGAAACGCGGTGGCCGACGATTCGATCGTAGGACCGCCCAGGCGTTTGCAGTGGACCGGCAGCCCGCACTGGGGACGCCATCACGATCACATGTCGTCGGTAAGCGCCGTGGTCACCTCCGGCGGACGGCTTTTCTACATCTTCGACGGCGGCTCGCGAGCGTCGATCTACCTCCCTGCGAAATGGTCCCTCATCGCTCGCGATGCGTTCAACGGCACGATCCTCTGGAGCAAGCCGATCGACAAGTGGTACACTCACATGATGCGCCTGAAAAGCGGGCCTGCGGTCCTTCCTCGACGTCTGGTCGCCGTGGGAGACAGGGTCTATGCAACCATGGGCATAGAAGCTCCGCTGACGGCTCTGGATGCGGCCAGCGGCGAGACGATTCTGACGTACAAGGGAACCGAATCCACGCAGGAGATAATCTGCAGCGACGGCGTGTTGTTCCTGATCGCCAACGGAACCGATGATGGCGGGAAGAAGACTCCGATCTGGGGAGTGACAAAGAGGCGCGTGATGGCTCTGCAGGCCGACACGGGCAAGCTGCTGTGGAGCAAAGAAAGCAGCGTGCTTCCGATGACGCTGGCGGTAGACAAAGCGGGCGTATACTTCCACGACGGCGTGAAAACCGTGTGCCTGCGCCGCAACGACGGCAAAGAGCTTTGGGTCTCCAAGCCGCTGGCGCGTTGGTCGAAACTCACGTCGTACTACGGCGCCACGCTGCTGGTCAAGGACGGCGTCGTGCTGTTTTCCGGCGGCGAGAAGATGGTCCCCCACCGCGGCGGGAAGGACACCATGACCGCACTGGATGCCGCCACGGGCCAGGTGATCTGGACCGCGGACCATCCGCAGTCGGGCTACCAGTCGCCGGAGGACATCCTCGTCGCGGGCGGTCTGGTCTGGACCGGATCGACCACAAACGGCCGAATGTCGGGCGTATTTATCGGCAGAGACCTCAAGACCGGCGAGATCAAGAGCCAGTTTCCGCCGAATGTCAAAACTTATTGGTTCCACCATCGCTGCCACCGCGGCAAGGCGACCGAAAAGTATCTACTGATGTCGCGAACCGGCATCGAGTATCTTGACATCGCCAAGAAGACCTGGACGATTAACCACTGGGTCCGCGGCGCGTGCTTGTACGGCGTGATGCCGGCCAACGGTCTGACCTACGCTCCGCAACATCCGTGCGCCTGCTATCCCGAAGCCAAGCTGAACGGCTTCAACGCGCTGGCGCCGGCCGATTCGAAGAGCATGCCGGCCAAGAACATTGCCGACAAAGGACGTCTGCAGAAGGGACCGGCTTATGGGAAGGTCACTCAGGCCGACGTCAATCCCGCAGACTGGTCGACGTTCCGGGGTTCGAATTCCCGCGCCGGGCGAATAGAATCCGCAGTCTCGACCGACTTGAAACAAGCCTGGAAAACGAAAATACCGGGCAAGCTGAGCACTGCGACCGCCGCAGAAGGCAAGCTGTTCGTAGCGGCGACAGACGCCCACGCGATCTACGCGATCAACACCGCCGACGGCAAGGAGGCCTGGCGATACGTCGCCGGCGGGCGGATTGACTCGCCGCCTACGATATATCGCGGCCGGGCTCTCTTCGGATGCGCCGACGGATACGTGTATTGCCTCCGCGCCGACGACGGGGAGTTGGCCTGGCGCTTCCGAGCCGCTCCGGACGATCGGCGTACGGTGTCGTTCGAGCAGGTCGAATCAGTTTGGCCGGTGCACGGCAGCGTCCTGATCGCCAATGACATTCTCTACTGCGTCGCCGGACGATCGATGTTCCTCGACGGCGGTCTGCGAATGCTGATGCTGGACCCGAAGACCGGAAAGAAACTCGGCGAGACGCTCCACGACGGGCTTGATCCGGAAACCGGTGAAGATCTGCAGACACACGTGAAGGTTCTGAACATGCCGGCCGCACTGCCGGACATACTCTCAACCGACAGCAAGTACATATACATGCGATCCCAACAGTTCGATCTGAAGGGCAATCGCATCGGCATACCTCACCGTCCGGCCAATTCCCAAATCGGCGACGGCGCTCATCTGTTCGGGCCGAGCGGTTTCCTCGACGGATCGTATTGGCACAGGAGTTACTGGGTTTACGGGCGCGGTTTCGACGGCGGGCATAGCGGCTACCACACCGCGGGCAAGTACGCCCCGGCCGGCAAGATACTCACATTCGACGACAAGACCGTCTACGGCTTCGGGCGCAAAGCCAAGTACTATCGATGGACAACGCCGATAGAACATCACCTGTTCGCAGACGACATGAACACCCCGCGCAGCTCCGGACGAACCGCCAGAGGCTCCGCCGGCAAGGCCTCGGCCGGACCGTGGGTCTCGATAGCCAACTCACCCAGCCTTGATCCGACGGGCAAGGCCCTGGCGATCGAAGCCTGGGTCAACGCCGACAAACCCGACGGCGTGGTCATCGCACGCGGCGGACCGGCGGAGGGTTACGCCCTGATCGTCCGCGACGGCAAGCCCGAATTCGTCGTCCGCGCCAACAAGAAGATATCCTCGGTAGCAGCTAAGCAGAAAGTCACCGGACGATGGGCGCACATCGCTGGCGTGCTGACCGAAGACAAGAAGCTCAAGATATACGTTGACGGCAAGATCGCCGCTGAGGCTCAGGGAAGCGGACTGATAGCATCGGACCCGATCCAGGGAACCGAGATCGGCGCAGACGCCCTGGGGTCTGTAGGCGACTATGCGACGCCGCTGCCGTTGAGCGGATCGGTGGATGAAGTGCGGATCTTCTTCGGAACGGTCACCGACGCGGAGATCTTCGCTCACAGCACGGCGCCAGGCAAAGTCGAGGCCAAAGACGCCAAACTCGTGCTCTGCATGACGTTCGACAAAGACGCCTCAGACGCCTCGGGCAAGAGCAATAACGGCAGGATCGGCGGCGGCAGGATTGTCAAAGGCAAGTTCGGATCCGCTGTTCGATTCGGCTCGCGCAAGGCGCCAAGTACGCCTCGGAAGAAACGCAGAAAACTCGCGGCAAGATCGCCGAAATCCGGGTTCAAGCACGTCTGGGCCAAGGACCTGCCTATGTTGGTCCGGGCGATGGTGCTTTGCGATCCGTCGGAGAAGTCCAAGACGCTGTTCATCGCAGGCCTGCCGGATATGGTTGACGAAGACGCCGTCAAGGCGAACATGGCGTCGCCGGACATCCTCGACGGGCTGAAGAAGCAGGATGCGGCATGGCTGGGTAAGAAGGGCGCGTTGTTCTGGGCGGTCTCCGGCGCAGACGGGACGAAACTGGCGGAATACGAACTGACCGCCCCGCCGATATTCGACGGTATGATCGCAGCGAGAGGACGCCTGTACGTCGTGACCATGGACGGACACGTAATCTGCTACGGGCCAAAGTAGTCGCGATAAGCTCTGTCATCATCCGCCTTCACGGAACTATAGGAATATCGTAATGACTATTCAAGTGTTGGGAATTTCCGGCAGTCCCATAGAGAACAGCAATACCGATCGAGTCATCCGGGCCATGCTGGATGCGACCGGGCTGGAATCGGAGTTCGTGAAACTCAGCCGAATACACGTAAGGCCCTGCATGGCGTGCAAGCAATGCGTCTCGGACAACGTCTGCAAAGTCCAGGACGACTTCCCGGCGTTGGCCGAGAAGATCAAGAAAGCCGACGCGCTGATTATCGGGGCGTATCTTCCCTACAAGCAGATAGACGGTTTCACCAAAGCGCTTCTCGAGAGATTATGGTCGCTTAGACATCTGACCAACCTGCTGGGCGGCAAGCTGTGTGCGACGGTTCTAACCCACCTTACCGAAGACGCCGGCGAAAGCGTAAGGCTGTCGCTGGCGACGCAGTTGCAGGAAATGGAAAACATGGAGCTTGTCGGGCAAGTGATGATCAGGGGCAACCTGCCGTGCTTTACGTGCGGGGTGGGAGATGAATGCGAAATGAGCGGAATCCAAAGGCGTTACGGGTCGGAAGCCTGCTCATCAAACTACGAATACTCGCGGGCCGAAGACCAGACAGACCCGTGGGACAAAGCGATAAGAATCGGCCGCCTGATCGGCCAGCGCGTAAGGACGGCCGATAGAAGCCAAGACTCCGTTTAGCATAAAGTCAAATCGCCAATGGAACGTATCAATCTACTTGCCGACAAGTTCATGCAAGCCTTCTATCAGCGCACCTGGCCCGGGGCGCTCGAGCCGGATGTATCTCAGATTTCAATAGCCGACGCCTACGCGGTCCAGGATCTGGTCGCGGACATGAGAGCCCGGCAAGGCGAGCGAGTCGTGGGATACAAAGTCGGATGCACGAGTGAAGCGATACGCTTGCAGTTCGGCCTGAGCGAGCCGATTTCAGGACGCCTGTTCAGCCCTCACGTTCACAAGGAAGGCGCCCCGATGAACTGGCGCAACTACGTCAATTGCGCGATCGAACCGGAGATGGTGCTGACAATCGGCTCCGATCTCTGCGGCCGGGGGCTGAGCGACAATCAGCTCATCGACGCGATCGAGTGCGTAAGGGCGGGGATCGAACTTCACAATTTTCGCTTCTGGTTCACGCCGCCGACATCGCAGGAACTGATCTGCTCGGGAGGAATTCACGCAGGGCTGATTGTTGGCAAGACAGGCGTCCGGCCCGCGGAGCTGTCGTTTGAACACGAAATCTTCTCCGTGCGCAAAGACGGCCGGTTAATCACATCGGCGCCCGCATCGGAGATAATGGGCGGCCCGATTGATTCACTGCGATGGCTCGTCGATTCCCTGACAGCGAGAGGCGCCCGCCTCAAGAAAGGCAGCCTGGTCATTCCCGGATCGCCTGTCGAATTGGTCTGCATAGACCAGGACACCGAGCTAAGTGTGGAAATCCAGGACGTCGGCGTTGTTACTACACAATTCAGGACCAACGCGACCTAACCGGCTCAATCTGCGCAAAGACCGGGCGTGGAATCAGAATTTGACTTCTCCGACGAACGCCGGAAAGCTATCCCAGCGGTTTGAGGACTACTCCGGTCGCCAGTTTCGGGTAGAAGTATGTGCTCTTGTGGGGCATTGAGGCTCCGGCGTCGGCGACGTCCACCACCGCCTGGAGCGGCGTGCCCTGCATGACGACCGCCAGAGACGCTCGGCCCGATACGCATTGGGCCAGCGCCTTGTCGCCGTCGGGAGTGTACTCGACGGTCGGTTCCTCGGCGCCGCACCATGATTTGACGCCGTTCATCACAAGTGTGTGGAGAATCGCCACGTCCAGATCTCGCCAGGCCTGACATTCGTCGGCGGCGACATCAGCCATCGCTGCGCGATTCTCGAGACGGATGATCCAGATTTCTTCGCCACGCGGGCCGATAACCGCCATCGCTCCGTCGCCGTAGGGGCTCAGGAATGCGTCGGCGTCGCTCAGGTCGGGTGAGTCGCCTTCGTATTTCGTCCACTTGAACATTCCCAGCACGTCGCGGAGCACGTCCAGCGAGAACTCTTCGGTCAGATTGGTCACCACGCGATGGGTGGGCAGAACCAGCAGGCCCGGGTCGTCGCCGGCGACCAGCGCGAACATTACGAAGTTGGCTTCATGGTCTTCGTCGATCTGGCCCGACTCGCGAAGTTTCTTTGCGTATTTAGCAGCGGTCGAGTAGCGATGATGACCGTCGGCGATGTAGGCGGGCTCTGCGTCCAGTATTTCAACGATGGAGGCGATGGCGACCGGGTCGTTGATAACCCATACTTTCTGATCGACCGAATCGAGCGATCCGACGGCGACCGGCTGACCGGCGGCGGCGGTTTCGAGTATCTGCGTTATCTGGTGATCGGGATCGTTGTAGAATCCGAAAATCGGCGAGAGCTGCAGATTGGTGTGTTTAGTGAGTTTCAGGCGGTCGGCTTTGGGGCCGGCGAAGGTGTGTTCGTGGGGTATCACGTCGACCCCTAGTTCGGTCGCCCGCACGCCGCAGAGCATCGCACGCCGGGTGTACGACTTGCCCGCCCACGTGTAGGTCTGTTCGTAGACATACAGGCAGGGCGCATCGTCCTGGGAAAGGAGACCTTCGGCCTGCCACTGTGCGATAGTCTCAGCCGCGGTCGCGTAGACCTCGTCGGGGCCGACGCGTTTGGGCGGAACGTAAGGAAGATCGACGCCCACAATGTTCTTATCGCAGTTGTCCAGAAGGGCCTGTTTATCGTCGGCGGTCAGCACGTCGTACGGAGGGGCGATGAACCCGCTGATGTCTCGGTCTTCCTGCGGTGTGAATCTCCAACCTTTGAATGCTCTGATTTCCATCACTAGCTCCAGTAGTTTTGTATGGCGCCCGACATACGACCCAAAACGGACCGTATACCATATCCACCCGCCCCCAACAAGCAAGCCAGAAATTGATTATCTTTTTGAATCATGCCGGTTCAACGTGAACTACTACTTCTATGACTCGCTTCTCGCTGGTCATTATATGGTTCTTCAGGGCGGTGGCGATCTGGTGCCCCTGGGCCACGGTCAGGTCCGGATCGACCATGATATGCACGTCCATGGCGACCTTTCCTCCGACCAGTCTGGCCCGCAGAGCGTGGAAGTCGACAACGCCTTCAGTCCGGCGAAGCACCGTTCGGATACCGTCGAGAGTAGCTTGTCCCGGAGCGCTGTCGATCAGTTCGCCGGCGGCCTTATGCATTATACGCACCGCGACAACCGCCAGGAAAGCAGACAGCACAATACCGGTCAGCGAATCGAGAAACGCCCACTGCGAGCCCCCTATCGCCACGCTGGCAAGACCGATCGCCGCGGCGACCGACGTAAGGGCGTCGCTACGATGATGCCAGGCGTTGGCCCGCAGCGCGATGTTGTCGTCGCGAGCGGCCGTGGCGCGAGTGATTCGGAAGAGGATCTCCTTGACCGGCACCGTCGATGCGGCCAGGCAGAAAGGCACGATCGAAACGACGGCGCAGGCCCCGATTCTCAGGGAACCGATGGCTCCGAATGCGATTATCCCAGCCGCGCCCAGCAGTGCCGCACCCACAAACATCGCCACCAGCGTTCCGATGCGCCTGTGTCCATAGGGATGGTGACCGTCAGCGGCGCGACTTGACGCATTCAGACCGATCAGCACGACCAGATCCGTAACCGTGTCCGAAGCCCCGTGCAGTCCGTCGGCCAGAATCGCCTGGCTGGCGAAGACCAGACCGGCGACTATCTTGGCGGCCGACAGACCGACATTGCAGAGGAGCCCGGCCCAAGTGACACCTTTGGCGGTCATCGCCATATGACAGTCCAAATTCCAGCAGCCAGTAATGGGTAATCAGCAACGGAAACGACAACCGCGCAGCTTTCGCGCCGTTGCCGTTTCATCATTCATCATTCCGTATTCATCACTTGGTTTTCAAGGTTTCCTGCAACGCCAGTGTCGCAAAGCATGTGGCCAGGACAGGATTGCCTTCGTTCCATCGCTCCGAGGCCTTGTTGGTCCATGAACCGTCTTTGGAGGCCCGCTTGCCCAGGGCGTCGATAAGTTCGTGGCGCCAGTTGTGCTTTACGCCCTTGGTGTCGACGATCTCGACATCGCCCCAGGCTCGTAGCGCCTTGGAGAAGACATGGTAGTAATAGAACAGGCCCTGCTGGCTTTGCAGTTTGGGCATGTTCGGATTCGAATCGAGGCGCCAGTATCGCTGTATCCACTTGAACGCCGACAGCACGCGGGGGTCCTTGCGACCCATACCGGCGTGGAGCATGCTCTTAAATCCGGCGTAGGTCAACGACCCGTAGCTGCGCAGGCCCCGTCCGTTTCGCCAGGGACCGGCTTTGGATTCGCCAAGTGCGTAGATGTATCCGCCGTCGTTGGGCCCGGCCTGGATGTAGTCGGCGTCGTTGGACTCCTTGCGATTCTGCAGGCGAAGCATGAATGCGTTGGCTCGCTGCAGATCCGGATCGTCGGCTTTCACGCCGGCGTCGCTCATGGCCTGGATCCACATCTGGTTGTTGCTGCCGTCGGGCCGGCCGTGCCGACCGTAGCTTACCCCGCCGTCAAAGCCTTCGCCCTTCTTGACTGTTCCGCCCTTGGGCAGTTTGTCTCCGGGTCGGATCTGCTGGGTGCGGAGGAATTTTACGGCCTTGTCGATATCGGGCCGGAGCTTGGGATCGTCAGCGGCCACCATCGCCATGATCGCAATCGACGTGGTGTAGTTCGGCAGGCCCATATTTGGTTCATAGAAACCGCCGTCAGCTTTGCGATAGGTCATAAGGGCCTTGAAGCCTTCGACAACCACGGGGCTCTTGCTGTCGTAGTCGGGGTGCTGCACGAGCACCTTGAGCACCATTGCGGTGATTGCGGGCCTGTTGGCGTCCTGTCCCATGCTCCACCCGCCCTTTGCGTCTTTCTGGGTCAGGAGGTATTTCACGCCCGCGTCAGCCAGCTTGGCCCCGGTGGTCTTGTGAGCATCGTCCAGGGGCTTGGTGGGCGCTCTGTCCGCCGCGTTTGACTGGACGCACCAGACGGCGGCCAATAGCATCGCGATAATTCCGACGTAAAGTTTCTGTTTTCCGCGCATGATCGTTTCCCTTCGTTTGCGTGCGGTTATCTATCTACATTATAAGACGTCCGGCGGCGTTATTTGTTTCGTTGTATTGTAAAAAAGGTAAGAGCCATCGTCTGCAGCGCCACTGATATCACCGCCCAGAAGGTCGCCGCGGGGATTCTGGGCTGTGAGCCGAGTACGTAAATCACCGAGATAAGAAGCGTAAGCAGCGCCAGCATCTGCACTATTCCGCCGGCGAGTTTCAGGAAGCTGAACTCTTCTATTTCGCTGTTACGCACCAGCCTGCGTACGTGCGAGAGTATCTCCAGCCGGACGCGGCTGTCGTCGACAAGCTCTTCATCTTGTTCTGCAGGCGCCCCAGCGGGCTGGTCGCCCCTGGGCTCCGATTCATCTGGGGGCTCGGTTTGCTGCTGGCTGTCGGACGAAACGACTCTCAAGTCCGGCGGCGTGGTCCCAATCGCCGCTGAAGGGGTGGCAGCCTCCCACGTGTCGGTTCGGTCGGTCTCTCGAACAATCATCCTGGCGGCCTCTACGAGATTCCTTACGGTGTAGTCGGCCTGTACGCCCTCGTCTCCGCCTTCAGCCGTTTGCGACGGGGTCTCCCCCGCCGTTCGCACTCGAATAGTCCTGCATCCGGCCCGCTGTCCGGCCTCTATGTCGCGTGCGGAGTCTCCGACCATCCAGCACTCGCTCAGATCCAGGTCCAGGTCGGCGGCGGCCTTTAGCAGCATGCCGGGCTTGGGCTTGCGCAAGTCGGATTCGCAGGCGTACTTTTCGACTGTGCCCTGGGGGTGGAACGGGCAGTAATAGATCGCGTCGAGATGTGCGCCCTTGTCGCCGAGCTGTCGGCGCAGTTCGGCGTGTATGCTGTCGAGACCCTCTTCGGTCAGCATTCCGCGCGCGATGCCCGACTGATTCGTGCATACGATGTTCTTGAACCCGGTCTGGGCCAGCGATTTGATCGCCAACTCCACGCCGGGCAGAAGCTTCACCGCCGCAGGGTCGCTGATGTAACCCGGATCGTCGATTATCGTGTTGTCTCGGTCTATGAAGACTGCCTTACTCATCACCAGGGGCTCCTTTCGGCACAAGGGTCACGCGTCGCCTGGCCCATTGACTATCCGATCGATAATATTGGTGGTGCTCAGTCCCTCAACCAGCTGCAGCGTCTGAACGACGCCGCCGTATCCTTCAACGATCTCACGCCCCACGACCACCGCGGTCGATCCGCCCTTTACGAGCTTTTCGGGCTTCAGGAGCGTAAGCAGCGCCTCGGGAGTGTCTTCGTCGAAAACGACTACGTAATCCACGCATTCCAGAGCGCCGAGCATTTCGGCGCGTTCTTCGGCTCCGATTATCGGCCTTTCGGGGCCTTTGAGCCTTCTTATGCTGTCATCGGAATTGATCGCCACCACCAGGCACGAGCCCTGGGCCCGCGCCTGCTGCAGGTAGCGAACGTGTCCGATATGCAGCAGATCGAAGCATCCGTTTGTGAAAACGATGTCCTGGCCGCCCTGGCGTCTGCGCTCCAGTTCGGCGATCAGTGTCTTGCGGTCCACGACCTTGCTGGTTCGCAGTCCGACCATTTTCCTAAGTTCGTCGGCGACCTGGTCGCGGCTGATCGGGACAATACCAAACTGCTCGACCTCGAGTCCGCCTGCGACGTTCGCCAGCGCCACGGCGCTGTCAAGTTCGCACCCTTCGCCTATCGCCACGGCGAGCATCGCCAGCACCTCGTCTCCGGCGCCGCTGACATCGTAGACCGATCGAGCCCGAGTCGGGATGATTCGGCTCTTGCCGTCGACTGTATACAGCAGCGCCCCGTCGCGATCGAGCGTAATGACCACCGCCTGGGCTCGGGTGATCGCGGCGATGCGTTCGGCCGCCCGGATCGTCGAGGCGTGATCGGTGATTTTTATACCGCTGGCCAGGGCGGCTTCGAACCTGTTGGGGGTAAGCAGGTTGGCTCCGGAGTATCGGCGGTAGTCGCTGATAAGCGCCGGGTCAACGATAACCGGCACGCCTGCGCGGCGGGCGTCGTCGATCAGCTGCGGGGTGGTCGCCTGTCCGAGCACGCCTTTGTTGTAGTCTTCAATCGCCAGAACTTCGCAGGAATGCAGCTCCGAACGCACTGCGGCCCGGATTACTTCATGTACGTCCAGTCCGAACGGTTCGACCGATTCTTCGTCCAGGCGGAACATCTGCTGGGCGTGGCGATGCTGGGCCAGGCCGACATACCGGGTCTTAACGGTCGTGGGACGGTCTCCGCGCCGTATGAGGCGAGAGGCGTCGGCACCGGACGACATGAGCAGATTGCCGAGCTCTTCTCCGCCCGCGTCGTCGCCAATCACGCCGATGCAGACCACCTTGCCGCCAAGGGCCGTGATCGCCGGGGCGATGTTGCTGGCGCCGCCGGTCATCATTTCCTGGCGGACTTTGCGCAGCACCGGCACGGGCGCTTCGGGGCTTAGCCTTTCGGCATGGCCGTAAATCCAACAGTCCAGCATGAAGTCGCCGACGAGCATTACCCGCGGTGAGCCGAACTGTCCCAACGTCTTGACAAGAGCTTCCATAGCGTCAGATTGTATCGAGCTCACTTCTGCAACGCAATCGGCTGTCCGGAGGCGGACTTACCGATTAACTCGACAAGTTCGTCGCGCCCTCTGGCGATCTCCATTTCCACAACCACTCGCCATACGGGTCTGTCGAACTCGAAACCATCAAGTTTAACGTAGTCTTTTTCAGTAGTTACGAGTATTTCCGGCTCGCTGGACGCGGCACGCTCCAATATGCGCTGGACCACCGGCAGGCTGTATTTCTGGTGATCGCTGAACATACAAAAGTCCACCGGCTCGGCGCCAAGTCCGTTGACGGTGGCGATAAAAGCCTTTGGATTCCCGATCCCGGCGAATATCAGGACCTTTCGCCCGACGATCTCGTCCAGCGAATGCTCGACGCCGTCCTGGTCGATAAGCGTTGTGGGTTTATGGACACCAAGGTGAATCGACGCCTGGGGCGCCCTGCGGGCGAGTTCGGCTTCCAGGACCTCGATATATTCGGGAACAACCGCATCGCTGCGGGTAATGACAATTGCGTGGGCGTCCCTGAGCGCCGACAACGGTTCGCGAAGCCGCCCCAGCGGAAGGCAGCATCCGTATCCGAACGGATTCATCGCGTCTATCAGCACAATGTTCAGATCTCGCCGCAGACGCATGTGCTGGAAACCGTCGTCCATAACCAGCACGTCGGCCTGGTTTTCGATCGCCTCAGCCGCACCTGCGATGCGGTCGGGGTTCACCACGACCTGCACGCCGCTGCTTTGCTTCAGGAGTTCGGCCTCGTCGCTCTTGCCGTTAACCGATTTGTACCCGCGCGTGAGAATCGCCGGTTTGGACCCGGCGGATTTGAGCTGACGAACAACCCAATCAACCATTGGCGTCTTGCCCGTCCCGCCGGTTGTGATATTGCCCACGCAGATAACCGGGGCCTCGGCGCTTTGGCTTAGAAGCAGGCCGTTGTTATAGGCCCATCGCCTGGCGCGCATAACCGCCGAATAAGGCCAGACAAAGCCCCTGGCCAGAGCCTGTCCCGCTCCGGCCGCCAGAGAGTCGCCGCGACCGGCGATCGCGTTTCTTATGGCCTTGGAGTCCATTAACAACCAGATGCCGTTACTTCTTGTCCTTGTTGGCGATCGTCACACTGGTGTATCCGTAAGTGATGTTCCCGAACTTGTCGGTGATCCTGACGGCAATTCGGTGCGCCCCGGGCTTCAGGTCCTTGATCAGAATCGCCAGGCGTTCGGTCGGCGAATCGCAGATACCGTCGCTGGACAGCGTTGTTTTCCAGGTGTCGCGGCTGTCTGTGGTGTATGCGATCGACAGTATCCTGCTGGACGCGTCGGTGACCGTTCCACGGACCATGGCGCCCGATCCGGACGCCTTTGCGTTAAGGCCCCTGATGACCGGGGGCGTGTTGTCAACGAGTATCCGTTCGCTGATTCTCGAACCGCTGAGGATTGCGGTCGTTACGTTGGTGGGCGAATCCTTTGCGGTTACTCGTAGTTCGTATTCGCCGTCTCCGACTGACAGTGTGTTCCAGACGTACATAGGCTTGGGGTGCTTGTCGGTGATCATCACCCATGTGTCCGAGCCGAATCGCCGGTATTCCAGGGTGTAGATCAGCTTGTCGGCGTTGGGGTCGGCGGCCTGGATGCCTATGAGGCGGTACTTCTGCTGCCCAGCGGAGTTCGGTTTGTCGGCCTGGCTTGACGACTTGAACAGCACGCCGGGCACGACCGGGGCGAGATTGCCCATCTGGTAGATCATATCTGCACTGGATATGACCGGACCGGAATTCTTCTGGCCCGGGGTGAAATTCAGGCGGTACTGCAGGAATCTGGCTGACGGGCTCATGATCGGCAGGTAGCCTCCGTTGACCGTCTGCTCCTTGGACCAACTGCTCCAGGTCTTGTCATCGGGCTTGGCGAGATTTCCGCTGCGTGTGGCTACGGTGATTTTGGCTCCGTTTGCCGACGAGGCGGCGAGCTTCATCGTGCCCCACCGTACGATCTGCTTTGCGTCCATCGCCACTGAAGTGTAGATGCCCTCGGGCGCCAGGTCATTGTAGACCATGCCGACCGAACCCTTGTTGGCGCTGGCGAAGACCAGGTTCTTTCCGCTTGTCGCTATCGCGGTGATCTGTTTGGCGTCGGTGTCGATAAGCTGCTCAACGCGACCGCCGTCGAATCCGATCGAGTAGATCGCCCCGCCGTTTCCGGTGGCCAGAACGAGCTTGTCGCCTGTTTTCACCATGCCCAGAATCATGACCGGCTTGCGGAAGAGCGTGCGAACCAGTCCGTTTCGCTGGATAAGGTAGACCGCGTTGCCCTTGCCGCTCTTGGACGCGACGGCAGGTTTAATCGCCTTCGAGGTGGTCTTTGCCCCCGAGGCTCGTGACGCCATCCGTATGATCAGCTTCTTGTTCGGGGCGGAAACTCCGCCGGCTGCGGCGGGTTTCGCAGCTCCGGCGGACGCCGGACGCGTTGTTGAAGCGCCCTTGGGCGCGGCGGCTTTGGGCTTTTTGGCTTTGGGGTCGGCCTTGGGCGCAGGTTTGGACTTGTCGGTCTCTTTGGCTTTGAGCTTGGTAGGTTTGGGCGCCGGCTTCTTGGTCTCGGCGGGCTTCTTGGCCGGAGCCTTCTTGGGCGCGGGGGCCTTGGCTTTGGCCGCCGGCTTGGTCGAAGTCGACGCCGGCTTGCCGTTCTTGGCTCCGTTGCTGGGCGGGGTTTTCCCGTCGGCGCTGGCTTTGGCCACATCGGCGGTCGCCACGAACAGCCCGCCGCCCGGCGCGGGGATAATCGCCGATATCTCGGCCTCGGGGGCGTCCAGGATTACGCGGCTGGATTTCTTGTGAGTGTCGATGGCGATAACGAGCCCCTGGGTGTCGGTTCCGGCGTAGAGGGTTTTTCCCGCCAGGGCCAGCGACAGCACGTTCTTGGCCAGAGTTCCGGTCTCGTAGACAAGTTCGGATTTACCCTTGGAATCGACCAGGAAGACTCGTCCTTTGGGCCCGGTCGCCGCGTAGAGTTTTCCACCGCGAATCGGGCGTATGGCCCACACATATTTAACTTCCTTGTCGGACCAGATCTTCTTGTTCTTTCCTTTTGCGTCGATGCTGTAGATACCGGCGTTGTCGCCGCCGACACCGGCCAGCAGGTCCTTTCCGCGCAGCACCAGCGATGTGATCATGGTCCCGGGCAGCGTCGCGAACTTCTTGAACTTCTTGCCCTGGACAGTGTATATGACCGGTTCGTTTCCGGCGCCGGCGTAGATCGTGCGTCCTCGCACTACGATAGTCGATATAACCGGCGGTGCGTCCTGGGAGCCGAAGAGTATTTCGCTTTTCCTGGCCAGCGATATGTCTCCGCGTGCGTCGACCACGGTGGATTCGAACTTGCCCTTGGCGAAGTGGGCCTGCGTGCTATGCGACCATGTGGCGGGTGTGACGGCCCACAGTCCGCAGGTAAGCGCGCCCAGCAGCGTTACGACGATTATGAGGTTCAAGTTGCGATTCATAGTTCCGTTTTCCTTGTTCATCCGATGCTCACGGATTGTGCATTCATCGATTTCGTCGTGTCTGGTCATCACTTGGCGTCCAGGGCGACCGGCGTCTGGTTGCGGTGTTTAGCCACGGTGAAGCTGGCGCTGGTCGAACCGCTCAGCACGTATTTTACTTTTTGCTGCCTCAGCAGCGAGCGGGCGAATTTGCGGGTGTCCAGCAGTCGGGCCTGGGTTATCATGGCGGCTTTGCTGGCCGGCAGGTCGGGCAGTTCCTTTTTGTCCAGGGCTATTCCGGCCCCGTCGGGCAGGCTCATACGCATGTAAAGGACATTGCCCTGCAGCAATACCGACCGCTGCATCGAGGCCAGGAACTCTTTGGTGGTTTTCGGCCTGAATATGTGGGGTTGCTCGCGCATGTCGGCCGAGGCGGCTGACGACCAGTCGCTGACCTGCAGAGTGCGGGGTCCTTCCGGCAGATCGTCGGGCAGCTTGAACTTGACCGGCATGGTGGTGCGCTTCTGTCGAGGGCGGGCCAGCGTAAGCGTGCCGGTGAGCGTATCGCCCGGTGCGTAGGTGTCGCTGTCCAGGCGAAAGTCGATTATCGTCGCGTCGATCTCGCCGGGCATTATCTTTAGCGAAACGTCAATGCTGCGTATTTCCGGGCGAGGTCCGTACGGATTGCGCATCATTGAAAACACCGCCCGGTCCAGGTCTGAAGTCGCCCAGTAGATATCCGAACCGCTGGACATGTTCGAGGCGCGATATTTACCCAGCTTTCCGAAATCGACGGCCACCGAATACGACACGTGGTGCCGTTCGGGCATTTCCCGCCATCCCCAGGCCGCGTCGCCGATCATGGTGCTGACCATCATCGGGGTCATGAAGCGGTGCCTGGCGATGGTAAAGTTGAACGTCTGTTTCCGTTTGTCCTCCGGCCAGTCGACTCGCACCTTCATCGGTATCATGCGCGTTTTGCGGCCGATCTGTCCGGCGATGGCGGACGTCTCGTCGCGAGTAACAGTTCCGGTAACGCTCAGCAGCGACCCGAGCTTGAAACTGTTGTTCCGTCCGGAGATCACGGTGTGAATATACGCCGGTCCCATCGGCAGTTCAGTCATTCCGCTGGAATGAAAACTATGCCCAAACGCCATTACGTTCTTTCCGACAACTTCAGTAACCGTGCCGACCGCCGCCATGTCCGCGTCGCCGGCGGCAAGCGGAACGGCAATTCCACCGCCCGGTATGAGTTTTGCGTTTTTCGCAGCAGCCGCCTGCGCCGCTCCCACCCCGCCGCCCTGCATGGGAACCATGCCGAACGACTTCAGCATGCGTCTGGCCCGCGCCAGGCCCCTGGCGGACATGCCCGAGACCATGACCGGCGTGGAAAGCGGGCTCAGCCTGCCGCCGGCCGACTCGATCGATCGATCGGCGCCGCCAAGATAACTCAATGCGAAGTCTATCTTCTTTACGCCCAGGGCGGTTTTCACAATGCTCCTGGGCGCCGCGGAGTTCCGTCCGGGCAGGTCGGCTTTGCCCGAGGGGCTCTTGTCTTGTCCGGACACCGGCAGGAACCCGCCGGCGGCGAGCATCTGGGTTATCGGCTGGATTCCGCAGAGAGGCTCGTTCTGACCGTTCCACCCGTACGCAACGGCTCCGATCATCTTGAACTTCCCGTCTTTGGGGTCCTTCATGTATATCGGCGAACCGCTCATGCCGGAGATAATCATGGTCTTTTCGAGCTTGTGCCCCGACAGGCGGGCGAGAATAACGTCGAGGTGCGGTCCGAACTTCGCGACGACCGAAACTATCTCGGCGTCGAAGCGGACCGGCTTTATCCCGGCGAAAACGGTCAGCCCGTAGCCCTTCATCCCACGTTTCAGGGCGCTGTGGTGCAAGTAACGCTTTGAAGCGTTAACGTGCTTGCGAGCGGCGATTAGACGCGAATCAGCCGAGTCAGTCCGCCCTTGGACCTCTGACCAACAGGCCGAAAAAACACAGACAGCGATTCCAACGTAGATAGAAACAAATTTGGGCATAAGAGTCTCCTATAGGCCGCTTAAGCCTACCAAAAAGGGTAGCTTCCTGCGCTGCTAATTGCAAGAAATACCGCGGAGCCGAACCAACCTGGTGGTATCCCTCGACTTGTGACTTTTTTCTCCATGGCGTAAATAACATGCATGTTACCGCACGAATATTATTTGGTGTTTGGCTGTTGCGGGTAGGGAAGATACAATGCTATATATCAGGTCCAAGGTCGTCGGCGTTATACCAGCGGAACTCTCTCTTGCTGCGCCGGCGGCGAGGCGATGTGAAATGAAGACAAAGAATACCGGATTCACCTTAGTCGAGTTGCTGGTTGTTATCGCTCTGATCGCGTTGCTGGCGGTCCTGCTGGTCCCGTCTTTCAGCGGTGTTTCCCGTGTGGCCAACAGGACGACGTGCGCCAACAACCTGAAGCGAATCGGCGAGGCCACTACGATGTTCACCGGTAGCGGCCGTAGCGGCGGAGAGGTGAAGTTGGTCCCAACGAGATGGCCGATTCAGCTGGCCGAGTTCGTCGGCGACGGCGGGGTGTTCGTCTGTCCGGAAGGCGAGACTGAATTAGAGACCCCCGAGACCCTCCCCCTTAGAGACCTGGCGTGCATCAACGTGACCACCACGGGCATGGATCTTGAGTTCGTTGAGGGCCCGTTCGTGGCCAAGCTTTCCGACGAGCAGTTTCAAAGCGTAAACTGGGGCCCGGCGCACGTCGTCGTGCCGGACTACGATCCGGGAGTAGACCCGACGGTATTCTGGTGGGTCCTTGAGGACATTGTGGCGCCCGGCAGCGACATGGACTATGAAATAGGGGTCCGGGTAGCCGAAAACGGAGACGGGACGCTTACGCTCAGGGTCAAGCAGATTACCGGCGCCGGTTATAATTTCAATCTGATCGACAAACCCGACAGAGAAGTGCTCGTAACCAAGGGAGAGATGAACGGAGGCCCCGGTTCGGAGGTCGTCCTGGGCGGGGGCGGCGGAACGACAAGCTACGGAATGAACGCCGAGATCAACAGTATCGCAAACGACGCCGCTAAGATCATGGCGCTGGATTATCCCTGGTTCGTCGCCCACTCAACTCACGACTGGTCCAGCGACCGCCTGGCCAGCGACATACCCGGAATACCAACCTTCGCCCGCCATGACGGAAAGATGAACGTACTGTTCGCTGGCGGCTCGGTGAGCCTCAAACGTCCCGATGAAGTCAACCCGAGAGATCCCAACATACAGAGAACCTTGTGGAGCAAGTAACCGTTTCGCTGCGGATTCGAATGCAGACGCACTTATTGAGACGCCCTGATGAAACTTAAACTACTCGTAGGCGCCGTCGCGGTCCTGGGCGTATTGGTGATATGGCGGTTTATACGGACCGAAGCCCCCCCGATCGATCAACTCGACGCGCGTATGGAAAAGCTGCGCGCCGACGGCGACGTCGAAGCGCTGGACGCCGAAGCCCAAAGCCAGGACGTGCCGACCGCCCGGAGAGCAGTGGAGTCAATGGGATACGTCGGCCCAAAGGCGGTCAGGCATATCCGCCGGGCCCTGGACGACCCGCGTCCGGCGATACGCCAGCAGGCCGCAACAGCGTATGCAAGAGCGGCCGATCCCAAGGATACCGCACCCCTGACCAAAGTCGCCCGCACTGACAAGAGTCCTGTAGTGCGCGCCGCGGCTGTAACGGCGCTGGGGCAGGCGAGAGTCTACGAGGGAATGGAAACTCTTCTTGAGGCGATGAATGATGATGACATTGTCGTCCGCCGCCGCGCCGCTGAAGCAGTGATTCTCTTCACCGGGCGGAGATACCCCTACAGAGCCGACGCGCCGTCCGCCCAGCGGCTGAAATCCATCGCCGTAATCCGCAAGTTCTGGGCCAGAGCCAAGGACATTGCGAGCAGGTATTACGACAAGGAGCGCAGACGCCGCAAGGAAGCAGCCGAGAAATCGCGGTAGTTACCCCAATTCGACCGCGACGCAGCGGTCTCCGCGCCGTATTCACATTGAGACAGGCGTCGGGATCGGTGTAGTTTTCGGCCTGCAGCCACCGCGGACCTTTCCGCGAATTCCATGCGACGTGTAACGGCGTTTCTCCCGAAGAATCAGTCGGACGCGCTCGGACGGTCATAATCCGGGGAAAAGGAGCGAATCATCTTGACAATTGCGCCGTTTCGCGGTGACATATCATACCCACGAGCATGCGGCGGATTCCTGCGGCGCGGCTTTGGCCCGAGACATACTGGGCATGATTGAAGTAAAGAACCTGACAAAGAAATACGGACGCGTAACCGCCGTCGATGGAATATCGTTTGACATTGACGCCGGCGGGGTTGTGGGCTTCCTGGGCCCAAACGGAGCAGGCAAGACCACCACCCTGAAAATACTTACGTGCTACCACCCCGCAACATCCGGACACGCATCAATCGCGGGCTTTGACGTGCTGACCCAATCACTGGACGTCAGGCGGAATATCGGGTACATGCCCGAATCTCCGGGCCTGTACCCCGAAATAAAGGTCCGAGAGTTCCTGAAGTTCCGGGCGGCGTTGCGGGAGATACCGCACCGCGGGCTGAACTCGGCGGTCCAGAGGGTCGCTGAACTGTGCAGACTCTCGGCGCCCGAAGACATGATGCACCGCAACCTGGGCGAACTGTCTCGCGGATACAGGCAGCGAGTGGCGCTGGCCGACGCGCTGCTGCACTCCCCGCCGGTGCTGATACTCGACGAACCGACCAGCGGGCTGGACCCGGCCCAGATTCGCTCGATGCGAGAGCTTATCCTGTCGCTGGGGGGCGAGCATACGATCATCCTGTCCAGCCACATCCTCGCTGAGGTCGAACAGACCTGCGACAACCTTATAGTGATCGCCGGCGGGAAGATAGCTGCCGCCGGCACCCCGGCCCAACTGCGAAAAAGCGTGGTCGGACCGTCGCGATTGGTGGCTGAAATAAAGTGCAAACCGGGCGAAGCGATGAAGGCTTTCAAGGGCCTGCCCGGCGTGCGGGACGTGCAGATAAAGTCGATCGGCAAGTGGCAGAACCTTACGATCTACTACAAGGAAAGCAGCGACCACCGCGCCGAGATCGCCGAGTTAGTCCACAGCAAGGGTTGGGCCTTGCGCGAATTAAGAGACCAGGCCGGTTCGCTGGAGGACTTCTTCGTGCACATAACCTACGAACAGAACATAGACAACCCCGATCGCCCGGACGAATAGAGGACCCCAGCGTGCGAAAGACATTGATCCTGGCCCGTCGTGAGATATCGGGGTATTTCTACTCCCCGGTGGCTTACGTTATCGGCGCGCTGTTTCTGCTGGCCTCTGGCGTATGGTTCTTCCACGCGATATTCCGGCCCGGTCAGCCGGCCACGCTCCGCCCGCTGTTCGAAGCTATGGCGTACATCATGGTCTTCGCCACCCCGCTGCTGACGATGCGTCTGGTCAGCGAGGAGTTCCGAACCGGAACTTTTGAAACGCTGGTGACCGCGCCGGTGACCGACACGCAGGTTATCCTGGGCAAGTTCCTGGGCGTGCTGTTCTTCTACATGCTGCTGCTGGCGTGTACGGGCTTGTACATGGCGCTGATCGCAGCGTTCGGCAGGCCCGATCCCGGCGTGGCGATTATGGGATACTGCGGCATGCTGCTGCTGGGTGCGGCGTTCCTTTCTGTGGGACTGTTCGCCTCGACGCTTACGACGCATCAACCGGTGGCGGCGATTCTGAGCATTGCGATACTGTCGGTGTTTGCGATTATCATGCAGCTCCTGACGCTGCACGCACCGGCGCCCTGGGGCCAGGCCGCTGCGAGACTGAACGCCATGACGTACTTCAAAGACTTCGCACGCGGGATGTTCGACACCCGCGGAGTAGTATTCTTCGTAAGCAGCACGGCGCTGTTCCTGTTCCTCAGCGTCAAGATGCTGGAGTCGCGACGATGGAAGTAAGAAACAACACAGAGTCCAACGAAATGCTGCAGGGACCCTGGGCGATGTGCGCCGGGGGCGCCTCGCTGGCGGTCGCCGCGGTCGCCGGCGTGCTGCTGGTGAAGAATATCCCCGGCGACGGCGAGCGATTCTCCGTCGCGATGATCTGGTTCGCACTTTCAATAGGTCTCTCGTCGGGTGTTGCTATCGGAGGAGTGGGCCTTTTAAGGAGCCGGATATGGGCCCAGCGAATAATGCTGGCGTTCTGGCTGACCGTGGCGGGCGCAGCAACGCTTACAGGCGCAGCGGCGATGGTCTGGGGCCAGTGGTGGTCCGAACTGACTAAGGGCTCGCCGGGTCTGGCCGGCGCCTGGGCGCTGGTCGGCGGCGGACTCCTGATCGGGGCGTCGATAAGCGCCATGCTGATCATAGCCTCGCAACGGCGCCTGAGATACGCGTCGATAGTAAGCCTGGCCGCAGCCGCGGCGATATCGCTGACAGTGCTGGTCAACGTGATATCGCAGCGGGACTACTACCGCATACCGATCGAATCGCTGGGACGATACTCAATAAGCGATCGAACTGAAAACATACTCACCGGACTGGACGAACCGGTGAGCCTGACCTGCGTGTACACAGGATCGGCCGAGGGAAAGAAGGGCTCGGACTACCGGCCGCGAGTCTGGGAGCTGCTCCAGGACCTGCGCGAACAGGCCGACAAGCTCGGCAAGCAGATCAAGATCGCCAGCATAACCACCGACGCCCAGCGGAAGACCGAAGACATCCGCCTGGGCGGCAAGCAGCGAGGACGGACAGGAGCCAGGCACGAAAAATTCGTCCGCGACTTCCGCGCCGCCGCCGCCGGAGGGATAACCGAAGAGCTGAAGAGCCGGCAGGTTATCTGGCGAGAACTGGCGGCCGACAGCTACCTGGCCCAGTGGCCGGTCCCGGCGCCGTTGAGCGTTCGAATGTCCCGATTGATCGAAGGGTTCGACAGGACCCGAATAATGCTCCGATCGGAACTGGACCACAAAGGGATAAGAAACTATCCGGCGCTGGTCGACCCGGCCAGGTCAATACTCATGTCCGCGCGGGAAAGCCTGCTGAGCTATCGCGCCACGATCGCCGCGATCAGCGAAGTCCACAAGGGTGCGGTCAAGAATCGCTCCAAGGCGCTGGAGGCGGTCGCCAAGAGCGTGAGCAGCATTAGCAACCTGGTCGCTATCGTCGGCAAGAGCACAGCCCCCCCGCCGTCCGATCCCGACGCGGTGATAAAGGCGTTCATAACCGCCGCGGCCAGGGCGTCCGAAGACACCCACAAAGCGACTGTCGCACTTGAAACCATCGCCGGAGTCGACCACGCCACACTGGTGGTCAACTCGTCGCACTGGATCATAAAAGCCAACAAGAACAAGATCCCGCTGACCGAATTCTTCGGAAAGATGGCCAAGGGCATCCTGCTGCTGGCCCGGCGGAACCAGCAGATAGTCCAGATATCGACCGCGAAGTTCAAAGCCGAAGAAGTCCTCCGCCTGCGGAAGCAGTTGTCGACGATGAAGCTGGAGTTCGGTCTGGCCCGGACCTCGGCGATAAAGGCGCTGGACGCCCTGATCGATCCGGACGAGAAGTCGGCCCGGATCATGCAGGAGGCCTCGACAGAGACGCTGATGTCGGAACTGCTCGAGAAAATCAATTCACTGGTCGAACAGGCCAAGGCGCTTCCGCGGCTCCAAGCGACCTCGCTTACGAAGGATCTGGCCGGAGACAATATCGTTATAGTGGAAGCCGGCGACAAGACCGAAGTGGTCGGATTCGACGAGGTCTGGCCCCTGGGCATGCTCGCCGATTCACAGGGCAGGCCCAGACGCGTGTTCAACGGCGATTCGGCGATCGCCTCGCGAATATGTTCGATAACAAACGAACCGTTCGCAACGGTGGTGCTGGTTTACGTTCAACCGCTGCCCACGCCCGAGATGAAGAAAAAGAACCAGTTGTTCGCAAACCCGGTCCTGCAGTACAAGACCCTGACCGGCCGGCTGCAGGCGGCGAACCTTGAGGTCCGACACTGGGAGTTGACCAAACCGTTTGCAAAGGCGATGGAGACCCCGACGAGCGGTCCGGCCCCGAAGAACATCATACTGATAGTCCTTCCGTCGATCAGGCAGGCGGAGATAACCGACGCGCGGATGGAGAATCTCACTCGCGAGATCGACAAGGGAACGCCCGCGGTGTTCCTGACCGAATCGCAGATCAAACCCGCCGGAACCGACGCGCAGGACAAGAACGTGACCGACTATCTCGCCGACCAGTGGGGTATTTCGGTGATGAGCAATTTCGTGGTGATACCGGCGGTAAGAGACGCGGTCAACCCCGACCAGTTCAAGATCGACAACCTGCGGAACCGGCACATGCCGCAAAGCAGCTTCTCGTCGCACGTTATCGGAAAGGGCCTGAAAGGACAGAGGCTGCTGTGGCGGGCGCTGTCGACCTGTCCGATTACGGGCGCCGGTTCGGACAGTCGACCCGAACTTACGGTAACCAGCGTGCTGACCGTACCGCAAGACCAGACCGCAACCTGGGCCACCGCCCGATTCCTCGAACTCCAGAAACAGTATCGAACCACTGAAGGCGGGTTCATACGACCCGACTTCACCGGCGAGAAATCGCCCGACCTGAAACCCCCGTTCGACCTGGCGGTCGCCGCGACCCACCAGGGCGACGAGGCGTCAGGGCGCAAGGCCAATCGGATAGTGGTCCTGGGCGTTGGGGCGTCGCTGGCCGACGGGTACGTCGCAGCCGGCGTTGAAGTACACGCACAGAACCGCACCACCAGCATGGCTCCGCCGCCGGTGATGGACGCCGACCTGGCGGTCAACAGCGTGCTGTGGCTCGGCGGGCTGCAGGACCGTATAGCGGCCGGACCGGCAGTCTCGAAACCGATAGACGTTCAACCCCACATCAGGACCCTGCTGATGACCGCATGTGCGATCGGCCTGCCGCTGCTCGTACTGGCCGGCGGAGCAGGCGTGATGTTGATGAGAAAGCGAAGATGAAGTCAAAAACCACCGTTCTTCTCATAGTCGCACTGATCGCCTGCCTGGCGTACATCGTGGCCCGACCCAGCGGGCCGGCGAATCCCGTAGGACCCGATCACGTCCCGGAAAGCGTTCCGCTGCTGGCCAACCCGCCCGGACAACCGGGCGCAGTGACCATAACCTCACAATCCGGGCGGAAAATATCGTTCTCGGCGAGCGACGCCGGCTGGCGGATAGCAGAGCCCGTAGCGACAACCGCAATCGACGCCAGGATCAACGAACTGGTCGCGGCGATCGTTTCGATTAAACGCCTGCAGCAGTACGAACTGACGGACTCCGGCGCCCCGGACGCAAGCGTAACGGGCCTGGCCGAGCCGCGATGGAAGGTGTCGATATCCGACACGGCGGGAAAGAGCATCACCCTGGAAATAGGTCAACACGTTCCGCTCAGCGGCAAGACAAGAACGTACGTCTGCTTCTCGGATGACAAGCGGGTGTGCGTGGCCGACGGAGACTTCACCGAACTGCTGTCGCGACCGGTCGGGTATTATCGAAGCCCGAATATCATGAGCGTACCGGCCGGGGCGATAACGGCGATCCAGATCGAAGGCTCGGCGACCTACAGCCTTCACCTTGAAGCGGACGGTCGGTGGATAATCTCGTCGGGAACGGACGGCAAGGACCGCTTCGGAGCCGACGGGAGGGAAGTGAAGAAACTCCTGGCCCGTTTCGCAAAAATCGACGCACTGCGGTTCACAGACGACAAGCCCGCCGACCTGGCTCCGTACGGCCTGGCCGACGGTCAGCAGCGACTGGCGGTAACGGTGGTCTCGGCGGTTGAGGGCGCAACCGAAGCGACCAGCCGCACGCTGGCGATGGGCCTGAAAACCGGCGGCGGCGGACCCGAGGCGGTCTATGCGAAACTCGCCGACCACCCGACAGTGTTCACGCTTCGGGCGGCAATGCTGGGCGACCTGCAGCCCGACCGCCTGAAGCTGCGCGACAAGGCGGTGCTGCCGATAACCGCAGACGCGGTCAGCGGTATCGAGATCACCATCGACTCAGAGATCATGAAGCTGGCGAAAACCGGCGACAAGTGGAGCATAACCGAGCCTGTCAAAGTCCCGGGCAACCAGCAGAGATTGGCCCTGCTGCTCAGCAGGCTCGCATCGCTGCGGGCCAAAGGGTTCAGGAGCGAAAAGGCCTCGGAAGTGGAGTTCGGATTCAAGAAGCCCAGGGGCGAGATTCGCATATTCCAGACCGGCTCGGACAAACCGGTGACGCTGACAATCGGCGCCGAAAGCCCCGCCGGCGCTGTCGCGTTCGTACAGTCGTCCAGCGCCGATATCGTCGCGGCGGTGGGCTCAGAAGAGGTCGCTGTCTTCCTGGCGCCGCTGTCGCGTTATTACGATTCGACGCTCTGGGTGCTGCCCGATCGGACCGACGTCAGCCGCATCGCACTCAAACGCCCGTCGGATTCGGTGGAGTTGACCGGCTCGAGCGATGGAAAATGGCGAATGACAAAACCGCTCGACGCGCCGATCGACGCGGAAAACGTGAACTCCATTCTCGACCATCTGGACAACCTTACCGCCACCCGAATAGTCTCGGTCGGCGCCAAGACCCGCGCGTACTACGCTCGCGGCGCCCGACAGATCAGTGCAACATTCGAACTCCGCGGCCAAGACGCCGCGGCCACGCAACCGGCGCCCGGCGCCCGCACGTTCCGCATGGCGATACTCGGGGGGAAAGTTTACGGGTGGATGGAAAACGATCCGCTGGGTCGAGTGGGCCTGTTCAGCGGCAAGATCTACAGACAGCTCGCCGCCGAAGTACGCGACAGAAAGGTCATCGACTTCGACACCAAAAGCATCGCGGGCATCGCCCTGGCCACCGGCGGAAAGGTCTTGGTCCTGCAGAAGTTCGACAGCGGGTGGAAGTACCCCGACGACCTGGAGCTGAAGATCGACTCCGACGCGGTCAACGGGTATTTGGACCACATAAAAACCGCTAGGGCCTTACGATTCGTCAGCAGCAACGCCGAGGTCCCCGACGAGAAGTACGGTCTGAAGAAGTCCCGGGCATGGCTGGCGCTGGAGTTGACGACGGCCGATCGCAAGACGATCAGCATTCTGATATCACGCAAGGGCAGCGACGAAACCGCCAACCGCTACACATCAGTCAGCGGGCTGCGCGGAGTATTCACAATCTCCGCCGAAACAGCGGCGGGCCTGGCCAGAAAGATCGCCGATTTCAAATAAAGGTTCACCCCTCGAGCTTCCGGAGCACCACTTGGCGCATCACGTCGCGGGGGGCTTGCTGTCCGGTCCACATTTCGAACTGTGCTACGGCCTGGTTTACGAACATGTCCAGCCCGGTCACCGTCAGGCAACCGGCTTGCTCAGCCGCAACAAGCAGTCTAGTCCGGATCGGATTGTAGATCGTGTCGAATACGACCTTCACGCTGTCGGGAATGCTTTCCAGCGGAGATGCGTCGACCTTGGGGTGCATTCCGATCGGCGTGCAGTTGATCACGATCTCGGCCTGCATGCCCGCCAGTGCGTCCAGCCCGCGGGCGGTCGCGCCGAATTCGCCGGCCAGCGCCTCGCCGCGCGAAACTGTACGGTTGTAGATCGTGGTGTCAGCCTGGTAGTGCGTAAGGGCGGCGACTATAGCCCGCCCCGCCCCACCGGCGCCGAGGACCGCGACTTCACGACCGGCCAGATCTTCGCGGGCGATTCCCATAGCCTGGCACAGCGCGTCGATAGCGGCCGCGTAGTCGGTGTTGTCGCCGCGGACAGCCCCGTCCGGCGATATCGTTATCGTGTTGACCGCCCCGATCCGCACCGCCAGCGGGTCGCAGTTCGCCTCGCCGACGAACTCGAGGGCGTTGTGCTTGTGGGGGATCGTAACGCTCAGTCCGCGCCAATCCAGCCACGGCCGGGTCATGAGCCCATCGAGGAATTCGTTGAAGTTTTCGGCGCCCGGCTGAATCAGAAGCGGAACGTACGCTCCGTTTATCCCGGTCGCGTCAAACGCCGCGTTGTGTATCGCCGGGCTCATCGAGTGTCCGACCGGGCAGCCGATCACGCCGTAAAGCTGCGTGTCGGCATTTATCGCGTCCCAGCGATACTGCTCGCGGAGTTCGGTCACCGTGGGTTGCCCTGGCGCTGAGCCCAGCCCGTCGGCCAGTGCGGCGAACGTTCCAAACGCGCCGAACTTACCGGCAAGTATGCGGCTGGGCAGGCCCTCGGCGCCCATGGCAAGGGCGATTGTGGGTTTGGACGAACCCCTCACAATGTCGAACGCGCGCAGCGCCTGGCTGGGATTGCTTGCGGCGAACGCTATCTTGTTCACCGCGGCGGGCGATGCGTCGAGCCCGGCGACCAGTTCGCCCAGATCGTCCGGACAGGTCTCAAAGTCGTGCCTGCTGGATATGACCGCACCGACAGGTCGATCGGCCGGCGGCACGTCGGCTTCTACATCTATGAAGTCCGCTCCGGCGTCGGCGGCGGCGTGCAGTATCGCCAGGCGGTCGGATTCGGAGCCGTCGAACTTACCGCCCTCCCGCACGGGTCTGCACGTGGCGATAACGACCAGGCCCGGAGCGTCAAGTATCCCCGCCACGTCGCCGGGGCTCGGCGGCGGGCTGAGGTAGTCCAGGCGGCATTCGACGGTGTCGCAACCGGAGCCAGCCGCTTGTCGCATCTGGCGGGCCATCTCCGCGGGGGTCGAGCCGGTGAGTGTGCAGATTAGGCGTGTATTGTTCGATTGAGGTTCCATAACGAATAAGATCGGTCAGCGAGGGCGGCGAGCGTTACCGTTTGCGCGATCTGGTCCTTTTGGTCGAGGTCTTTTTCTTCTTCTTGGGCGGTTTGGCCTTCGGGTCTTTCAGGGCGGGCATTTTCGCGGCCG
>PVBE010161608.1_pt1 | contig 36524 bp, 33 predicted proteins | sample 1631181 | NCBI WGS metagenome assembly PVBE01 (sample SAMN08397723, study PRJNA350692) | Marine metagenome, whole genome shotgun sequencing project. | isolation source: water | place: Pacific Ocean | collected 2012-04
ACCCTATTTCGTTGTTATTGCGGAGAGAAATGGCAAATGAGCAGGGCGTTTCCAGCGGTTAATGTGCCCCCCCGTGCCGGGGCATATAGTAGAGAAATAGTAGAGAAACCGCCGCAAAACTTGGCGGCATATGTTCTAATCCATTGTAAGCATTGGCGTCCCCAGGGGGAATCGAACCCCCGTTTTCGGCGTGAGAGGCCGATGTCCTAGGCCGCTAGACGATGGGGACGCTAGCCAACCCCATACAGGAAACGGGCGTGCCCGATCAAGGACTTTGGGTGCCCGCATGGCGGCGGGCGGCGCCGACAAGGGCATCCACGTCCGCGTTGGCCGTGTCGAAGGCGGTCACCAAGCGCACCGTTCGGCATTGCTCGTCGCCCCAACGGTGAAAGATGAAGCCATCGGCCAGCAAACCCGTGATCACGGCCTCGGGCAACTCGACGAATATCTCGTTGGCGCTTACGGGATGCACCAAGCGCGCGCCCGGTACGTCTTCGAGCCCGTCCGCGAGGCGCTGGGCGGCGGCGTTGGCGCGCCGCGCGAGATCGAGCCACAAACCGCGGTCGAGGTAGGCGTCGAACTGGGCCGCCAGCAGGCGCATCTTCGAGAACAGGTGCCCGCCGCGCTTGCGCCGATAGGGGAGCGTCGCGCTCAGCGTCCGGTCGAACACCACCACCGCTTCCGCCGCAAGCGCCCCGTTCTTGGTCGCCCCGAAACTGAGCACGTCAACGCCGGCCCGCCAGGTAATGTCGGCGGCAGCGCAACCCAGGCCCACCAGCGCGTTGGCGAAACGCGCGCCGTCCATGTGCACCTTGAGACCGCGCTTGCGGGCCGCCTTGGTGACGGCGCGAAGCTCCGAGGGGCTGTACACCGTCCCCCACTCGCTCGCCTGACTGATGCTGACGGCCGTCGGCTGCACCGCATGCACGCCGTGGCCGGGCGCGTCGGCCGCGGCGGCGAGCTCGGCCGGGGCGATCTTCCCGTCCGCGCCCAACAGCGGCACGAGCCTGGCGCCGCCCGCGAAAAACTCCGGCGCGCCGCATTCGTCGCGGTAGACGTGGGAGTCCGCGTGGCAGAAAACGGCGCCCCAGGGCGGAGTGACGACGGAGAGCGCGAGCGCGTTTGCCGCCGTGCCCGTGGCGACCAGGAAGACATCGGCTTCCGTCTCGAAGACGTCGGCGATGCGCGCCTCGATCGCGCGGCTGTCGGCGTCCTCGCCGTAGGCCATGCGCGCGCGCGCGTTGGCCCGCGCGATGGCCGCCAGGATCTCGGGCGCTGCGCCGGCGACGTTGTCGCTCGCGAAGTTCATGAGGTGCCGTTGCCTCCCTCGCCAGCGGTCGCGCGCAGCGCGACAGCGCGGAAGCGGGGGCCTTCAGGCTCGAAGACGTGCGCCCGCGTCTCTACCGCCCGGCCTTGCGCGACGGCAGTGATAAGCCAGATCAGGTCGGGCTCGAAGACCCGATCGAGGTCGCGTGCCGACGGCTCGGCGGAATGGTCGGGGTGGGAATGGTAGAGACCCACGACGTCGTCGTCGCCACCGCGAAGTTCCTTCATCAGGTTCAAACGAACGCGGGAGTCCACCTCGAAGGACGTTCGCGCGTCGCCGCCAGTCAGGTTCACGCTCTCGGCGACGCGGGTCACGAGAATGTCGTCCGCCGCGCCGTGCCGGCCGGCCAGCAACCCGCAGCACTCGTCCGGATAGGAGGCTTCCGCGGCACGCTCAATCCGCTCGAGCAAGGAACGCGCGATTCGGATCACCGTGTCACCCCGATGGTGCCGAGAATCTTGCCCGTATGGGTGTCGAGCACGATCACGCGTTCGCACTCGTTGATGGGGGGGCCGATTCGCAGGTAGAGACGGTCGCCATCGGGTTGTACCTCGACAATGATGCAACCCGACGGCAACGTGATGCTCGCCTCATCGAAGGCCTGCGTTGGGCCGCCGCCGGTGGAAAAGAGTGAGAAACCGGGATCCGTGGCCTTGGAGTACAGCCCGTAGGCGATCAGCGCCATGCCGGCGACGATGAGGAGCCCCATCCCGATCACCAGAGCCTTGAGTGCCCGCATCGCCCGCGACCCGTGCTAAAAACCAGAGAAGCGCGGGGACCGGTCCGCTCCGGGACCGTTTTGTCGGCGCCCGCGCCGGAGGTGCCGTGACTCCCGGAACCACTTATACCGTTCCGGTCCCCGCCGACAAGGGGGGGACCCGGTTGGACCGGTTGCTTGCCGAGGCGGTTCCTGCGCTGTCACGGACGCGCGTCAAGGCCTTGATCGACGGTGGCCAGATCGCGATTGCCGGCGACAGCGAGGTCCGGCTCTCGCCGGCCTATCGGGTCAAGCGGGGCGAAACCTTCCGTGTCCTCGTGCCCGAAGTCCGGCCGGCGGTGCCCGAACCCCAGGCTATCCCGCTCGCGATCGTCTTCGAGGACGCCGACGTGATCGTCGTCGACAAGCCGGCCGGACTCGTGGTCCACCCGGCGCCGGGCAACCCCGATCGGACCCTTGTGAACGCGCTGTTGGCGCACGCGGGCGAGAGCCTTTCGGGCATCGGCGGCGTGGCGCGGCCGGGGATCGTGCACCGGTTGGACAAGGACACGAGCGGGCTTTTGGTGGTCGCCAAGAATGATGCCGCCCATCAGGGGCTCGCCGGCCAGTTCGCGTCGCGGCGTCTCCGGCGCGTGTACACGGCGCTCGTCTGGGGTGTGCCGGTGAAGCGCACGGGCACGATCGAGGGAAACATTGGGCGCAGCGCGACGAACCGCAGGAAAATGGCGGTTGTCGCCAAGGGTGGCAAGGTGGCGCGCACGCACTACGTCATGATTCGCGTCGCCGGGCCGCACGCGAGTCTATTGGAATGCCGCCTCGAGACCGGGCGCACACACCAGATCCGCGTCCACTTGGCGAGCCTGGGGCATCCGGTCGTGGGCGATCCGCTGTATGGTGGGAGCGCGGCGCGGCGCCGCTTCGTCCCCGAGGCCGTGCGCGAAGTGATCACGCGCGCGGGCCGCAACGCGCTCCATGCCCGCGAGCTGGCCTTCGTCCACCCCACGAGCGGCGAGCGTTTGCTGTTTCGTTCCCCGACGCCGAACGACATGAACGAAGTGATCCGCGCGATCGATGCGATGGGGACTCTCGATTCGTGAGCCGGCACGTTCGCATCGTCCATCTATCGGAGGCGCCCGGCGTGTCGGCGACGCTTGCGCGCTGGTTCGAGGACGCGTGGGCCCCCTGGTACGGGGCTGACGGGCCGGGCGACGCGGCACGCGATCTCGCGCTTTGCCGGCGCCGCGACGAACTGCCCATCTGTCTCGTCGCCCTCGGCGCGGACGGCCAGGTGACGGGGACCGCCGCGCTCAAGTCCGAATCGGTGGGCGCCGATCAACACCCGGACCCGTGGTTGGCGGCGTTTCTGGTGGGTAACGAGCATCGCGGCCAGGGTGTGGGGACAGCCCTCGTCGAAGCGATCGAGGCCGAGGCGCGGCGCCAGGGGTTCGCCGCCGTCTATGCGTCGGCGGCGAACGGCGAGGCGATGTTCCAGCGCCGCGGCTGGCGCGCGGTTGGGGCTGCCCGAAGCTTAAGGGGGCGGGTCGCGGTCTATCGTCGTGATCTCGGATAGTGTCCTCGGCCGCCGGCGTGCACATAGAGCAGATCGCGGTCTGACGGACCCGCTTGCAGCGATCCAGCGGGCGCGTGAATCTGCTCTGCATTATTGAGACCGAGCGGATGGGCGCGTTTGATTGGGGCCGCATCGCGGTTCTAGTCAAACGCGATCCGCTCTATGGGCCGCCGTCAGGCGGGAACCTGGTCGTCCGACGTCTCTTGCGGCTCTTGTGGCTCTTGCGGTTTGGGCGACGGCTCCTCGATGTGGCCCGCGACATCCTCTCCCCATTCCTCGATCAACGTGCGCTGGATACGGCTGAGCTGCGCGATCCGACGCTGGCTTATGACAGTCAGTATCGCGCCCACCAGCGGGGGTACGGCGATGAATATCATCCATCCGAAGCCGGCGGCGGAATAGATGAGCAGGAGCGAGAACACGTCGGTCAGAATGTCCACCGCCGCGGAGACAGTGTGCTGGCCCGTCCACAAGTCCGTGAGGAACGGATAGACCCCGCAGAAATTCAACCCGCCAACGCAATAGACCGAATACTTCTGCGGCGACCGGTCGATGATGAAGGCGACGATCGCCGGCATCATGGCGAAGAAGAGCAAGACGACGGTGGGCAGCGAGAGGATCACCACGAGCACGAACGTGACGGCGAGAAGGAACGGCGTCCAGGGCGCCTTTTTTCGCCACCGGGCGCCGTCGGGTTCGGGAACTGTTGGGCCATGTTGCGCGGATTCCCTAATAGGTTTCCCCGAGAACGAGGATGGTGATGACGATGAGGGTGATAAGCACCGACGACATGGCGGAAATCTGTTGGCCGATCGTTTCGGCGGTCTCGGCGCGCGCCGCATCGCTGCTTTCGATGCGCTCGATTTCCACGTTGGTCGCCTCGTACTGAGCGACCGCATCGGAAAATCCATTCTCGTCCGCGCGCCGCTTTTCGCGGTTGTCGATGAAGTCGTAGATGTCGGCAAGGCTTCCCTGGCGGATCAGGCGCGGGATCTCGCGTTCCAGCGCGCGCCGAGTCGTTCGGCTGTGATAGCTGCTGATGGCCGGACCCAACAGCCCGCCCACCCAGCTCGTTAAGTTGAACACGGGCCCCGTGTTCAGCCGCCACTGCAAGAGTGCGAGGATGCTGAGCAAGCCGACGCTCGACGTCTTGGGATCGGAATCAGCGAGGGCCGCCAGGTAGGCGGAGGTGTCCTGTTCCATCCGTGCGGCGATGAATGCGGCTATGTGCCGGTCGATGGGGCTCGTCTTGCCGTCGACACGATTTGCGGCGTCGTTGAGCGCCGGCAGCAGATCCTCGACGTCGGCGACATAATCCTGGATGACGAGCTGGCTCTGACACGGGAGGCCGGGGTTGAGCTCGTACAGGCAACGTTCGATCCCGTAGCCGATTTCCGGGCTCTGAAAGTTTGCGCGCTGGCGTGCGAAGCTTCCCTCGACCACGCCCGGGCCGAGTTGCAGACTTCTCTGGGCGGCGAACCACAAGGCGGGGATGTCGCGCAACACCGCCTCGATCGGGATCTGGGCTTCGCCGCGGCGCAGAATTTCAAGGGCGAGCGCCGGGCCGAAGCCGTCGGGCATGAACGCAAACCCGCGGTAACGAACGGGGCCCAGGGGATCCAGGAGGGAACAGATCTTGGTGATCAGGAGGTCGTCGTCGCAAGGTGCACTGGGGTCGGGACCTTGGATATCCTTGATCGCCTCGGAGACCAAATCGGCGAGCTTGCCGTTGCCCATGCTGCGGCGTATCCAGTGATCCAGGCGGCCTTCCTTGACCACCGGCAGCGCTTCGGTGGTGTTTTGGCCGAAGGCATGGGCGAGTGTCCGGGGCGTAAAGTGCTCGCGGCCGTCGAAGAGTAGCTCGTCCGCCGATTTCGCGATCGGTTTGCGCTGGACGGGCGTCATTCGGGTGCCGGTGATCCAGTTCTCGAGGCGCTCCAGATCCCAGCGTTCCAAGGCATCGTCGCTGGTAAGCCCGCGCAAGAGCTCGATAAAGGGGGTGGGAATGCGCTCGCGACTGCAAAGCGCGGCGAACGTGCCCTGTTCGGCCTTCACGGCAAGAAGCGCATCCTCGCTCAAACGCTCCAGCGGATTGCGGCCGAGGATCAGAAATACCAAGCTCACACCCAGCGCGTACAGATCCTCCGATGCTCCGCCTTCGCCGCGACCGCCCTGGGAAGCCATGCCGCGCTCGATGGTCTCGAAGATCAGCGGCTGATCGAAACCGGGCGGGCAGGTGACGGCATCGCCGAGCACCAGATCCTGGCGGGCTTCGTCCATGAAGAAGAGATTGTTGGGGCGGATCGAGCGATGCGCCAGGTCGCGCGATTCAAGCCTGCGAAGGGTGGCCGCGATCGGTTCGACGATAAGGCCTCTGATCTCGAGTTCGGTGAAATTTGCGCCGTCGGCCGAGAAGTTCGGGGCGAGGCGGCCGCCGGCGGGACGCTCGTAAATGACGGCCATGCAGCGTTCGCCGAGCGTCGGCCAATCCACCGGTCCCCATTCGACGAGGGGAACGATCCCCTTGACGTGACCGCCTTTCAATTGCGGCATCACTTCGGCGCGCGGCGGCAGGCCCGGATTGCAGATCGATGCCAGCAGATGGCGGCCAGTGTCGCGCCGGTCCTCGACGTGGAAAGCCGGCGCGGAGGGCATGTCGAAATCGGGAACCGGGCGGCTCGGCTCAATCTGATAGCGCTCGTCGAGCAGAACCGGACCGCCGGGCACGAACGCGGTGTTGGCCGCCGGCGCCGCTGATGCCGGTGCGCCGCCCGGCGCTTCTTGCGCGGGAACTCCGTTCGCCTGTGATTCAGTGGTCTCTGCCACGCCGCTCGCTCTCCCGGCCTGCGTCTCGCGCTCGCGCGCCTATTCGCTTCCAATTTGGGCGTGCGGAGGGCGCGTTTTCAAGCCCTTCCCGCCGGCGTCGCGCGCGGCCCGGTCCGCCAAGGAAACTAATCGTCAAACCGTTGCCAAACAATTAAGGCAACGGCAACAAGAACGGGCCTTTCGGCTGCGCGCGGACGGCCGCGTCTTCAATCGGCGAAGGGATCGTGGACCAGGATCGTGTCCTCGCGCTCGGGGCTGGTGGAGAGGAGTGCCACGGGCGCTTCGATCAGTTCCTCGATTCTGCGGATGTATTTGATCGCGGTCGCGGGCAACTCGGCCCAGGAGCGCGCGCCGCGAGTGCTTTCCGACCAGCCCTCAAGCGTCTCGTAGACGGGCTCGACGGCGGCTTGCCGGTAAGTGGACGCAGGCAAGTGGTCGAGAGTCTCGTTCTCGATCCGGTAACCCGTGCACACCTTGAGTTCGGAAAAACCGTCGAGGACATCGAGTTTGGTGAGCGCGATCCCGTGGACACCGTTGACCTTTACCGACTGGCGCACGAGCACCGCATCGAACCAGCCGCAGCGGCGGGCGCGCCCGGTGACAGTCCCGAACTCGCGTCCCCGCTCGCCCATGCGTGCCCCGGTCGCACCTATGAGTTCGGTGGGAAAGGGGCCGCTGCCGACCCGCGTCGTGTAGGCCTTGACGATGCCGAGCACGAAGTCGACCGCGCCCGGCCCCTGACCCGAACCGGTGGCGGCCTGACCGGCGACCGTATTCGACGACGTGACATAAGGATAGGTTCCGTGGTCGACGTCCAACATGGTTCCCTGGGCGCCCTCATACAGGATTCGCTTTCCCGCCCGGCGGGCTTCGTCGAGGTGTTTCCAGACCACGTCCGCGAACGGCAGCACCTGGGGCGCGATCTTCAGAAGCCCGTTCGCGATGTCGTCGGCGTTCAGTTCTTTGCGGCCCATCCCACGCAAGAGCGCGTTGTGGTGGAGCAGCATGTTTTCCACCTTGCGCGCGATCTGATCGGGTTCGCGCAGATCCCCGAGCCGAATGGCCCGGCGCCCGACCTTGTCCTCGTAGGCGGGCCCGATACCGCGCCGCGTCGTTCCGAGGCTCGCGCCCCCGAGCGCACTCTCGCGCGCTTGGTCGAGGTTGCGATGCAGGGGCAGGATCAAGACCACGTTCTCGGAGATCCGCAGGTTTTCAGGCGTCACGATGACGCCCTGGCCGCGCACGGTCTCGATCTCTTGCAAAAGCGCCCAGGGATCGAGCACGACGCCGTTGCCGATGATCGAGATCTTGCCCTCGCGCACCACGCCTGAGGGAAGCACGCTCAGCTTGTAGGTGATGCCGTCGATGACCAGGGTGTGGCCGGCGTTGTGGCCGCCCTGAAAGCGGACCACCACGTCGGCCCGTTTCGAGAGCCAATCGACGATCTTGCCCTTTCCTTCGTCGCCCCACTGGGAGCCAACGACCGCAACGTTCGCCATGGAGTTTCAGTCCTCTTGCGCGTTTGGCAGGTCGCGGAGTTCGCCGCCGGACCAGACATGGCTGCAGCCCAGACGCCGCGCTTCGTCGTCGGTCTCGGCAGTGACGTTCAGCATTCGCAGCGTGATCCAGCCGTCGACGCGGAGGTTCCGCGCGTCGTCCAGCGACGTTCCCGGCGCGAGCAACACCTTGGTCGAGCCTTGCGGGCGCGCCGCTAGGCGTAGCACGGTGTCCATGAACAGTGTCAAGCCCGTCGCCGGTTCGCTGTCGCCGTCGCGATCGCCGGCGAGGTAACGACCACCGCGGCCGAGCTCGCCGCGGCCACCCTTGACGCCGGAAGCGAAGAAAGCCGAGGTGACCCCCGTATGGTATTCGAACCCGCGCGCTTCGACCGGATCGATGGTCAACGACAGATGCGGCGCCTCTTCCCATACGTCGGCGACCACGGCGTTCAGGGAATCGCGCTCGGCGGCCGCGCACGCGGGCAGCGCGAGCTTTTCCAAAGCGGCGAGGGCGTCGCGGGCGGGACCCGCCGCGCGCACCAGGGCGACGAAAAGCTCGGCCACCGCGCCCCCGATATCGTCGCCCATCGCGGCGATTGCGACCGCATCCTTGCGATCCAGGAGAATTCGCAGCCGGGCCACCGTCGCATCGTTCAGGTCCAATCCGCGGGCGATCGCCGGCACCAGGGTGGGCAAGCCGAGGTCGACGGAAATACCCGTTAGACCCGCGGCCTCGAGCGCGCGCACCGCCATCACGATTACTTCCGCGTCGGCGGCGGGCTGCTTGGAACCGATAAGCTCGGCACCGACCTGGGTGAACTGGCGGTCGGGCCGGAGTGGCGAGCCGCGCACCCTCAGGACATCACCCGCATAGGAAAGTCGAAGCGGTCGCGGCACGTGCCGGAGCCGGGTCGTCGCGATGCGCGCGATCTGAAGGGTCATGTCGGGACGCACCGCCATCATGCGCTGCGACACGGGGTCCATGAGACGGAAGCTCTCCATCGCCATGGCCACGCCGTCGCCAGTCAGCAAGCCGTCTTCGAACTCGATCAATGGCGGCTTAACGCGCTCGTAGCCGTGCCCCTTGAAGCACCGCATGAGCGCAACCACCGTTTGCTCCTCGAACTCGGCGTCCGGGGGAAGCACATCGGAAGTTCCGGTGGGAAGCAGTGCCGTTTGGTTGATGTCGCTCATTGTCGCATGGCCGGGACGTTCGACGGGCGTTGACAGATACCCGCTCCAGCCACGGGAAAACGGGAAACCCGGTCTAGAAGAGGTCCATTTGCTCCTGGCGAACTGTCTCTCCCAGGCGCGCGATCATGCCCGGGACCATGGCTTGCGAGACCCGCCGACCGTCGGAACGGCCGATATCGGCGACCGCCCATGCTTGCCACAGCCGCTCGCCGTTCGAGCGATCGTCGATCGAGAGGTCAATCCGGAAGTGGCTCGGGGTCACGATGCCGGTTCCGCCTTCGTTGCCGCGGTTGAAGACGCCGCCAGAGGAGCTGTTGAAAAGATTGAGGTGCACGCGTTGCTGATCTCCGCCTACGCCCTCGCCGCTCGCTTCGAGCTCGAGGACGGTTCGCCGGCCGCGGTCCGCCCAGGCGCCTGCGGCCTCGCGGGTTTCGAACGAGAGCACCAACGGTGCGTCGACATCCACCGTATGACCGCGTTCGCGCAAGGCCGTCTCGAAATCCTGCTTGAGCGAAAGATTCTCGTCCGAATCGTTGAGCGGCCGCACGTTGATGGACACCTGTGTCGGCAAAGGATCGTACGCGACTGCGTTCAGGAGCCCCTGCTGGGGCGTCTGCGCGCCGGCCCCTGAAACCAAGAACAGGCCTACGCATATTATAAACATGCGGAACCGCTTCATGACGTAACCTTCGCCTACGGCCTCCTGGATAACGGGATCACTTTCGAGATATTGGGTGGCGGCCGCTTCGGAGTCAACAAGACCCCGCAAATGCCGCAGGGCGATCCACCCCCGGAGAAAAACGTGCCGGCCCTGACCGCGCCAGTTCCTCGACCTACAGGGCCGCGCGAATCGGAAGATCGCCACGCGGCGCGGTTCGATGCAGCCGCCCATCCACCAGCTTCACCAATACGAAGTTCGCCAGCAGCATCACGCCGGGTCGCCTTGACGAGCAGGCCGAACTGCACCGCTGCGGCGAACGCGAAGATGGCAAGCCGGCAAGAGCGCTGCGCGGACCGGAATCCGGGTTCGCGGATTCACGATGGTGAAAGCGCGGGCCGGAACGGATCGCGGTTGATTGGAAGTGCGATGCGGTCGCGATCAGGCGTGCCGATCCGCGCGGTTTCGACAACGGTGAGCAGATTCACGCGGTCGGCGAATCACGGTTAAGCGATTCTGACCGACCACGATCTGGTCGAGGGGAATCTGCTCGCGAGACTGGCGTAAGCGAGCCCGTTCAATGCGGCGAGTCCGCCTGCGAGAACGAAGGAGTCGTGCGCCGCCATCTCGTCGGGCGCGCTTAGAGGTTAGGATGGATCGGGGCCGTCGGTACGTTGCGCGTATCGAAGTCGATGAACGCGATGAGCAGTTGCGTTCCGAGAATGACGGGAAGTGCCGCGAGCACTACCGTTCCCGCGGTCGCCGGCACGCCCGTGACCACGCTCTCGCTCCATTGGGTCGCGCCGAAGATGACGCCGAACAGGAAGAGGAGACTTCCCAATACGAACTCGACCGAGGCGACGTTGAAGTTGCGAAGAAAGTAGGTATAGAGAATTCGCTTGGCCGTGTTCACGAAGTGCCGGGCCGCGAATTCGAGCACCGCCTTGCGGATGTCGAGCGTGCTCTTTTCGGTGCCATAGCGCGCCGGCATGGGCATCTCTGCGACGGTGGCACGTAGGATGTTGAGGCGGAACAGCATGTCCGATTCGAAGAAGAACCCGTTCGCGATCCTCTCGAACGGCAGCCGGGCGGCGACTTTGGCGTGAATCGCGGTGAAGCCATTGGTGGGGTCGAAGACGTTCCAATACCCGCTTGAGACCTTGGACGCGAACGACAGCACAAGATTGCCCACGATCCGCAAAAACGGCATCTGCCCAAGCCCTTGCAGGTCGTGGAACCGGTTGCCTTTGACGTAGTCGGCTTCGCCCTTGACGATGGGGTCGATGAGTTGCGGGATGAACGCAGGGTCCATCTGGCCGTCGCCGTCGAGCTTGATGATGACGTCGGCGCCGGCTTCGATGGCGCGCTCGTAACCCGTCAACGTGGCCCCACCGACCCCGCGATTGCGGTCGTGGGTGACCACCTGGACGCGCTTGTCCTTGCAGGACCCCTTGACGAGGGCGCCAGTGCCGTCGGGGCAGGCGTCGTCGATGACGAATATGTGGCGGACATCGGCGCCGATTCCGGCCAGGACATCGAGGACGTTGTTCGCTTCGCGGTAGCAGGGAACGACCACCGCTACGATCGGCCCGGAAGCGGACTTTCGTGCTTGCTTCACGCCGGATTCTCTTGGTCGCGACATCGATGAAACCTCCGCGGCGGCCCATTTGCGGCGCGCGCGGCGGCGGCGACCATAGCGGGCGGACTTGGCCTCGGCAAGGGGACCCAAGGGTCCGGTTCACCTCGCGAATCCGGTGTCGGCTGGGTGCCCCGCAACAGACCCGCGACCCGGCAAACGCGCTCGTCACAGGATGTGATTCCATGTACGCTTTGCCCGCATCGGTAATGCCGGTGCACGCAAAATTGGAGGAATGGCCACTGTCGGACGAGGGCGGACAAAGTTTGGCGAGCATCGATCTGCTGGCGGTACTCGCCGCCCGGGAGCGCCAAGCGATCGAGCAGAACTGCAGTTGGAAGCGTTACGACACGCACGAGCAGATCATCGATCGCCAGAGCGAGACCAGCGACGTATGCTTCGTGGTCGAAGGCAACGTCCGGATCGTCAACTATTCCCTTTCAGGCCGAGAGATCACGCTGGACGACCTTGACGCCGGCGCATTTTTCGGCGAACTGTCGGCCCTCGACGGCCGCCCGCGCTCGGCGGGCGTGATGGCGTTGACGAACACCCTGATCGCGTCGCTGGCGCCGAACATGTTCCTCGAAGTTCTCGCCAAGCACCCCGAAATCGCGCTCAAGTTTATGACCCATTTGGCCCTCGTGGTACGGAACGCCACCGACCGCATCATGGACCTCAGCACGCTGGCGGCCAACAACCGGGTGCAAGCGGACCTGTTGCGCCAAGCGCGCAGCAACATGAACGACGGAGGCGAATCCGTGATCAAGCCGATCCCCATGCACGCCGACATTGCAAGCCGCGTCAGCACCACGCGCGAGACCGTTGCCCGGGTTCTCAGCGACTTAGCCCGCGAAGGCATCGTTCGCCGGACCAAGGACTCGCTCGTCATCACCGACATCGATCGCCTGACCCACATGGTCGAGCTGGTCCGCGGCGAATAGCGAGCTTCGGTTCGTATCGCGGGCTCCCGGACCGACCGCCCACCGATCAATTCGTTGCCCGTGCCCAGGCGTCATGTGGCAGCCGTCACGTTCCGAGATCACCATATCGATACATTAATGAACGACTTCCGGCCCATCGTACGAGGTCGGGCGCGGAATTCGGCGACGGGGATTGCAGTCACGGCGAGCGTACGACCCTTCGCGAAGGCTCTCACGCAGATCATTTTCACGTTGGACATTTTCGTGACGTTCTATCCCGCCGCGGGCAGGGTCTTGTGACCGCGGGCCAGAGCCGTGATGCGCGATCCGATCCGACGGCACCGCGGCGCGGAATGTTTGAATGGGTGCCGCCTTCGCCTATATGAAGAACTGTCGAGGCGACTCGGCATAGGTGGTCATTGCAGATGGCGTGCTGGCCGCATCCGCAGGAAATTGATCTCCCCGCAGCGCCCCATCGCGAGCCACGCGCCGCAGCGAACGGAACCCGAGGTTCGAACCCAATGACCAAGACCGTTCTGATTGCCGAGGACAACGACCTCAACCTGAAGCTCTTCAACGATCTACTGCAGGTCCGCGGTTACCGGACGATCCTTGTGCGCGACGGCACCAAGGTCGTCGAGACGTTGCGCGAGAGCCGGGCCGATTTGGTGTTGATGGACATCCAGCTTCCGGGAATCTCGGGCCTCGACATCACGAAGCTCATCAAGGCGGACGAGCATCTGAAGAACATCCCGATCATCGCCGTTACCGCCTTCGCCATGAAGGGCGACGAGCAGAAGATCCTCGACGTGGGTTGCGACGCCTATATCTCGAAGCCGATCACCGTCCCGACGTTCATGGACGTGGTGACAAAATTCCTCGGTTAGAGATTGGCGGGGATGCCTCGACCGGGGCTCGGCCCGCCGTTTTCGAAGACGGGAGATCGGGCGTGCGCTCGCGCTTGCAATCCCCAAACGCGAGTGATTCGTAAGTCTTGAGCCGGAGAAACGCCGTCCGCAGCCCTACTTGATCCTGGCTTCCTTGAAGAGCACGTGCTTCCGCACGACGGGATCGTACTTGCGGAACTCGAGCTTTTCGGTCTTGGTCCGGGGGTTCTTCTTGGTGACGTAGTAAAACCCGGTGTTGGCGCTGCTCACCAGCTTCACGAGGATCGTGTTCGGCTTCGCCATGGTTCCGTGCCTTCCCTAGAGCGGATCGCGGTTGCAATCAGGCGCGTCCATCCGCTCTATTTCAATAAATTAGACCAGATTCACATGTTCGGCGGATCGCCGATAAACGAATTCGACCGACCACGATATGGTCTAGTGCGCCGAGTTATCACGACTCGGCGGAGTCGTGTCAAGGCGTGCCGTCCGCTCGGCTCGCAGTCGTGGGGGTCGCGGCGGCGTCGACCGCTTGGGCGTAAAGCCGGTGGTCGGCTAACAGCTGGCGGGCGACCGCAAGCTCGTAAGTCGCAAAACGGGGTTGGCTCGGACAGGTGGCACGCAATTCGTTGCGCACGTCCTCCGACTTGACGGGAATGCGTCGCCATCGTGCCATGGCGGCGGCGAGAGACGCCTTATTCGCAAGCGTGCCCGCGACCAGGGCGGCGCTGGTGGAGGCGACTTCACCCTTGGCGCCGCTCGTACAGATCGCCGGGCGCACACCGAGACCGTGAAGCGTATAACCCGACGGGGCAAAGAATCGCGACCACGTCAGCGTGATCTCACCCTCGTTGGGAAGGTGGATGACGGTCTGAACGGTCCCTTTGCCGTAGGACGTGGTGCCCGCGACAGCCGCCCGGCCACGGTCCTGAAGCGCAGCGGCCACGATCTCGGCCGAGGACGCCGACTTGCCGTCGATCAGGACGACCATCGATAGGCCGCGGGCGAGGTCGCGGCCACCGGCCGTGTAATGGTGGACGCTGTCGGGGTGGCGGCCGCGGGTCGAGACGATCCCCCCTTCGCCAAGGAATAAATCTGCGACCTGAACCGCTTGGCTCAGGAGCCCGCCGGGATTTCCCCGAAGATCGAGCACGACGCCGTCGATCATGTCGGCGCCCGCGTCGTGGAGGCCTTCCAGGGCTTCGGCCACGCTGACGGCTGTGTTTTGGTTGAAACTCGATATCTTGATAATGGCTAGGCGATCGTCGACGTTCAGCGTCACCGTCTCGGGCACGATATGGGCGCGCTTGAGCTCGAACCGCAAAGGGCGCTCCACGGCCTCGCGCACGACCGTGATGACGACGGTGGACTCGACGGCCCCCCGGAGCCGCTCGAACAACTGCTCGGTCAGCAAATTTGATACCGGCAGACCGTCAACGTGGGTGATACGATCGCCCTTTTGAACGCCGGAACCCTCGGCCGGCGAGCCCCTCATGATGGACAAGATCCTCACCACGCCGTCGCCGTTGGTATAACGGATGCCGATACCCCCGAATCCCTCACGCATGGCACGGTTGCGTTTCGCCTGTGCGGCGCCGGCATAACGCGAAAACACGTCCAGCTCGGACAGGACGCCGTCGAAGACTGCCTCGTAAATCTTCTCGTCGCTTGCGGCGCCCAGGATCGGCGAGGCTGACCTTGCTTCCGCCGCGACGGCGACCGTCAATCGGGCCCAGCCGTCAAGGTCGTCCGTCCCCGGTGCCTGATGCCGTGCGATAACGCGATCGTCGTGGTGAACTTCGATCACGCCCTTGTCCTCGTGGACCGTGAATGCGGGGTCGATGGCCCCGAACCCGCGCAACCCCTGGAAGGCGATCTGCGCGACGGGGATGGGCTCGATGTACCTCTCGACTATGTTTTCATAACCGACCGCATAGATTTCCGCCGCTCCGGGCAGTCCGGTCCCGTCCGGGACGAGTTGCATCGCACGCTCGGGCGCGGGAGCGATGCAAGCGGAAAGGAAGAATGCAGCGGCCACCGCGGCGATGCGCGGCGGCCGGAACGCCCGGTCGGTCATGATCCCCATTGTGAGCGAAAGCCGGTCCGCCGTCACCCGTTGCGTGACCGCCTTCGGGGGCCGCGTTTGATCCGGCGGGCTGGGGGGTTGGTCTCGCCTTGCCCGGCGAGCCCGAAGATCATGCCGCCGCTCAGTGGGTTCGCCTCGCGGAGCACGATCGCGAGAGTATCGCCGAGGCGGAAGGCGAGACCCTTCGACCGGCCCGTGAGCGCGTGGGCCTCTTCGTCGTGGACGTAACGGTCGTGGGGGAGTGAACGCATCGGGATAAGCCCGTCGCCGCCGGTCTCGTCGAGCGAGACGAACAGCCCGAAACGCGTGACGCCGGAAATCGTACCGGCGAACACCTCGCCCACGCGGGGGCCGAGGAACGCAGCCGTGTATCGATCCAACGTGTCGCGCTCGGCGGCCTGGGCGCGGCGCTCGGTCGCCGATACATGCGCGCCCGCTTCGTCGACATCGCGCGCCTCGTCCTCGTCGCTGCCCGCGCCGAGCTTCAACGTGCGGATTAGCGCGCGGTGGACCATCAGGTCGGCGTAGCGGCGGATCGGCGAGGTGAAGTGGCAATACCGGCTGAGCCCGAGACCGAAGTGGCCGATATTGCTGCGGCTGTACTCGGCCTGGGCTTGGCTCCGCAGCACGATCTGGTTGACCACGGACGAGAACGGCGTCCCGACGACCGCTTCAAGCACCCGATTGAAGTGGGAAGGCCGCACCGCACCGCCGCCAGGCAACGCCAGATCAAGGGTCGCGAGGAAGCGCCGCAACGCCCCGAGCTGCTCTGGAGCAGGCGCATCGTGAACGCGGTAGAGCGCCGGTTGGCGGCGCGACGTCAGGGTCTCGGCGGCGGCAACATTGGCCGCGATCATGAACTCTTCGATCAGCTTGTGCGCGTCCAGTCGGGCGCGCCGGCGGACATCGGCGACGGTTCCGTCTTCGGCTAGCAGTACTTGGCGTTCCGGGAGATCGAGCTCGAGCGCGCCGCGCTTCTCGCGCCCGATCTTCAATGCCTGGTACGCGCCGAACACGGGTGCAATCACGCTTTCGAGCAGCGGGCGCGCCGCCTCGCCGGGGTCACCGTCGTGCGCGGCCTGGACCTGCTCGTAAGTGAGGCGCGCGATCGAGCGCATGACGCCGCGAGAAAAGCGATGGCGCAAAAGACGACCGCTTTTGTTGACCCAAAGATGTGCAGCAAGGCACGGCCGATCCTCTCCGGGCTTGAGCGAACACAGGTGCTGAGACAGGGCCTCGGGCAACATGGGCAACACCCGGTCGGGAAAGTAGACCGAGTTGCCGCGCTCGTAAGCCGCGCGATCGAGCGCGCTTCCGGCACGGACATACCAGCCGACGTCGGCAATGGCCGTAACCGCGTGCCAGCCGCCCAGGTTCTTGGGGTCGGGATCGGGCTCCGCCCAGACCGCATCGTCGAAATCGCGGGCGTCCGGCCCGTCGATGGTGACGAGTGGAAGCGCGCGCATATCCTCGCGCCCGCTCGCGGGCGCTTCGCGGGCTGCCTCGGCCTCGGCGAGGACGTCATCGGCGAACGCGTCCGCGATGCCGTGGTCGTGAATAGCGATCAGGCTGACCGCGCGAGGCTCGTCGCCGCTCCCCAAGCGCTCGACGATTCGCGCCCGGCGAAGACCAAGACGGCGCGCGGGCAACACTTCGGCCTGCACCAGTTCGCCCGGCCGCGCTTCACCAGAGTCTGCGCGTTCGACCACGAACTCGGTCCGCCTGCCGCGTTCCACGGGAAGGATGCGGCCCTGATCTCCGATCCGCTCGTATCGCCCGAGGATCAACGCCGGCGCCCCGCCGATACGGCGGATAGTGCGTCCTTCATAGGTTCCGTCGCGTGCGGCCCGTAGGCTGGCGAGCGCCCTGTCGCCGGAGCCGAGGGCCGGGTGGCCGCGCTTCTCGGGCGCCATCAAGATGACTGGAGGCTCGCCCGGACCCCGCCATTGGACCGGGCGTGCGATGACCTCTCCGTCCGCATCTATCTCTTGAACCTCGACCAGGGCGACCCGGGGCAGCACGGTGTCCCGCCGCTCGCGTGTGTGCGCCCGCGCGCGCCGGCCCGCCGGCAACGCGCCCGAACGCACGAGCTCGGTTAGTGCCACGCGCAAGGCCGCGCGCTGCTTGCCCTTGAGGCCGAAGGCCCGCGTGATGCCCCGCGGCGACGCGTCTTGCGGGTTCTCGCGGATGAAGGCGAGGAGCTCTTCCCGGCTTGGGAAGGGCGGACCAGACGTCCGTTGCGCCAAATCAGCGCGACTCGGAGGAAGCGGACGAACGGCGACGGCGCGAGCCGGACGGCGAGGGCGCGCTGCGGGCACTCTTTTTTCGGCCGCCGGTGCGGCCGCGGGCGCCATCGCCGGCCTTGGCGACCAGAATCTCGACCGCTTGTTGGAGGGTCAGGGCGTCGGCGTCGGTGCCCTTCGGAAGCGCCGCGCGATCGGTGCCGTGCTGGACGTAGGGACCGAAGCGCCCGGAACGAATCTTGACGGACTTTCCGTCCTCGGGGTGCTCACCGAGCGTGGCGCCCTTCGAGCGCGCCTCCGCCTCGGCCAAAAGGTCGACGGCGCGGTTGAGCCCGACGGTCAAGACGTCGTCGGCGCGTAGTCGGGCGTAGGTTTGATCGTGTTTCACGTATGCCCCGTAGCGGCCGATACCGGCGGTGATGGGCTCGCGCGTCTCCGGATGCTGGCCCACCTCGCGCGGCAGCGCCAACAGCTTGACCGCGTCGTCCAAGGTGAGCGTCGCCGGTTCCATGGCCGGCGCCAGAGCGACCCGCTTCGGTTTTTCCTTTTCGTCCGGTGCCGCAAGCTGAACGTAGATGCCGTATGGACCCTTGCGGAGCGAAATCTCGCGCCCGGTCGTCGGATCTGGACCGAGAACGCGCGGACCGGCATCGACGGCGCCTCCCGATTCGCCGCCCGCATCCGCCACCAACGGGCGCGTGAAGCTGCACGCCGGGTAGTTGGAGCAGCCGATGAAGGCGCCGTACCGACCCAGTTTGAGGCTGAGACAACCGTCCGAGCACGACGGGCACGCACGCGGGTCGCCGCCGGCTTCGCGTTCGGGGAAAAAATGGGAACCGAGGAGCTGGTTCAATGCCTCCAGCACGTCGCGAACTTTGAGGTCGGTGGTGCTTTCCACTGCCTCGTTGAACGCGGTCCAGAAGTTGCGGAGAACCGACTTCCAGTCGAGCCGTCCACCCGAGACGTCGTCCAACTGGTTCTCCAAATCGGCGGTGAAGTTGTACTGGACGTAGCGCTCGAAAAAGCTGGAGAGGAAGGCCATCACCAGGCGTCCGCGATCTTCGGGGATGAAACGCCGCTTCTCGAGCCGGACGTACTCGCGATCCTGGAGAACGGACAGGATGCTGGCATAGGTGGACGGCCGGCCGATTCCCAGTTCCTCCAGCCGTTTGACAAGGCTTGCCTCGGTGAACCGGGGCGGCGGCTGGGTGAAGTGCTGCTCGGGCGTGACCTCTCTCATGGCCATGGCCTCGCCCTCGGCCAAATCGGGCAAGAGTCGGTTGCGCTCGTCGTCGGCCGGATCGTCTCGCCCTTCGCGATAGAGGGCAAAGTGGCCGTCGAAGGCGATCACGGAACCCGTGGCGCGCAAGATCGCGCGGCCGTCTCCGTCGGCGATATCAACACCCACCTGATCCAGCAAGGCGCTCTCCATCTGGCTGGCAATGGCGCGCTTCCAGATCAGCTCGTAGAGACGAAGATGGTCCGCGTCCAGATGCCCAGCGACCTGTTCGGGCGCACGCGCGGCATCGGTCGGGCGGATCGCCTCGTGCGCTTCCTGGGCGTTCTTGGACGTGGTCTTGTACACGCGGGGGCTCGCGGGCAAATACCGCTCCCCGAAGCGGCGTTGGATCAGCGAACGGCACGCGCTTACGGCCTCGTTCGCCATATTGACGGCGTCCGTCCGCATGTAGGTGATAAGTCCCACCGTCTCGCCGTCCATGACGACGCCCTCATAGAGGCGCTGGGCGATACGCATGGTGCGCGTGGCCCCGAAGCCGAGTTTCCGCGACGCTTCCTGCTGCAGGGTCGAGGTGGTAAAGGGCGCCGCCGGATTTCGCCGGACCCGGCCGCGTTCCACACTGTGCACCGAGAATGCGCCCGCTTCGATCGCGCGGACCGCAGTGCTCGCTGCGCCCTCGTCGGAAAGTGTCAGCTTGTCGAGCTTCTCGCCCGCGAGGTGTGTCAGTTGCGCCGTCACTTCCTCGCCCTTGGGCGTCAGGAATGCGGCGCGCACGGACCAGTACTCCTGCGCCCGGAAGGCTTCGATCTCGGATTCGCGTTCGCAGATGATTCGGAGCGCCACGGACTGCACGCGGCCGGCCGACCGGCTTCCGGGAAGCTTTCGCCACAGCACCGGCGACAAAGTGAATCCGACCAGGTAGTCGAGTGCGCGACGGGCGAGATAGGCGTCGACCAATTCGGAATCGAGCGGGCGCGGATGGCGCATGGCCTCGAGCACGGCCGATTTCGTGATTTCGTTGAACACGACGCGTTTGACGTCGACGCCGCCAAGCGCATTGCGGTCCTTCAAGACCTCGTGCACGTGCCATGAGATGGCTTCGCCCTCGCGGTCGGGGTCTGTGGCGAGATAGAGGTGGTGCGCGCCTTTCAGCGCGTTCGCGATCTCCTTGATATGGCGCTGGGCGCGGGGATCCACCTCCCAGTCCATGGAGAAGTCGTCGGCCGGCCGGACCGAGCCCTCGCGGGCCGGAAGATCGCGCACATGGCCGTAGCTGGCGAGAACGGTGTAGCCGCTTCCCAGATATTTGTTGATGGTCTTGGCCTTGGCCGGGGATTCAACGATGACGACGTCCATGCCACTCCTTAACTGACAATCCGATACGCACCGGTCATTTCATTCGCCGAGCAAAGCGACCCGGTTGCCGGGGTGGCGTTCCAGCCGGCCGGCGAGCTCCAACTCCAACAGCACCACCGACACCACGGCGGGGGAGAATTGGTCATTGCGGATCAATTCGTCAACTGGAACCGGAACTGGGCTCAGGCTTTCCGTTATCTGGGCACGCGCGGAATCGAGCTCGGTTTCGTTCAAGCGCGCCGGCGGAGCGGGCGCGAAGTCGGGCGGGCGCGGCTCGGCCAAGGGGCGTTTCAGCTGCGCCTCCAGCGCGCGAATCACGTCTTCGGCGCTCTCGACCAGCACCGCGCCCTGGCGGATCAGATGGTTCGCGCCCCGCGCCCGAGGGTCGAGGGGGGAGCCCGGAACCGCGAAGACCTCGCGCCCTTGCTCGAGCGCCATGCGCGCGGTGATGAGCGAGCCTGAACGCGGGCCCGCCTCGACCACCACGACGCCCAGCGATAGGCCCGAGATGAGACGGTTGCGCTGTGGGAAGCGGCGCGCCGTCGTTTGGGTTCCGGGCGGGTTCTCGGCGAGTACGGCGCCGCGGGCGACGATGTCGGCGTAAAGGGCCTCGTGCTCGGGCGGATAAATCACATCGATGCCGCCCGCGACCACGGCGATGGTTCCGCCTGCGAGCCCGCCCGCATGCGCCGCGGCATCGATACCTCGCGCGAGCCCCGAGACGACGACGATGTCGGCGGCGGCCAGATCGGCGGCGAGCCCGCGCGCGAAGCGCCGACCGTTCGCAGACGCGTTGCGGGCGCCGACCACGGCGACGGCGTTTCTTCCCAAAAGGTGGGCGTGGCCGAGGACCGTGATCACGGGCGGGGCGTCCTCGATTTGAGCGAGCAAGGGCGGATAGGCCGGTTCGCCGAGGGCGACGAGGATGGCGCCCATCTCATCGAGCGCCGCGATTTCGCGCTCGGCGGCCTCGAGCGGAAATACCTTGATGGCCCGCGATCGGCCGCCGCGGCGAGCAAGGTCGGGCAACGCCCGCAGCGCGGCGGAGGCCGAACCGAAGCGCTCGAGCAGCCGGTGAACCGTGATGGGTCCCACGTTCTCGCTGCGGATCAGGCGCAATCGGTCGCGCTTTTCCGATGCGCTCAGTTCGATCGGCGCCCTGTCGCTCATGGGCGAAGAAGGTGGGGTACGGGCCGAGCCCGGTCAACCTTGGCGAGCGCAGACGCCCTCGGCCCCGGCGATCGGGGTCACGCGGCCAAGGGTGCCGAGGCGGGCAGGGTAACAAACGAACCCGCGAACGGACGCTTCAAACGCCGCCTGCGTCCTCGCGCTTGCGCCCCATCTTTGGCTCGTCGCCCTTGAGCAGACGGCGGATGTTGGCATGGTGGCGAGCAATACCGAGCAACGCGAGCGGTACCGCGATCGCTGTCACGGGCGGGCTCGCTAACCAGTGAGCGAAAAAGGGGGCCGAGGCCAGGGCGCAAAGCGCGCCCAGGGACGAATAGCGCGTGAGCGCGGCAGCCGTGAGCCAGGCCATGCACGCCGCTAGGCCGACCGGCCACGAGGCGGCGAGCAGGACGCCGAGGGAGGTCGCGACCCCCTTGCCGCCCTTGAACCTCAGCCAAACGGGGAAGTTGTGGCCGAGGACGGCGGAGAAACCGGAGATCAGCGCCGTCTCTGGACCCGGGCCGAAGCGGGCCACGATCAGTACGGCCGCCGCCCCCTTGCACCCGTCGAGGAGAAGTGTCGCCGCCGCCAGCGCCTTGTTTCCGGTTCGCAGGACGTTGGTGGCGCCGATGTTGCCCGAGCCCAGGTTGCGAATATCGCCGTATCCGGCGCAAAACGCGAACACGAGACCGAACGGAATGGAACCGACGAGGTAGCCGACCAACGCGGCACCGGCGAAGTCCCATCCGAGACCTTCGATCATCGGTTCAAGCGTCCGCCGTGAACACCGTTCGACCGTCGACGACGGTGCGCATCACCTTTCCCTGCATGGGCCGACCGTCGAAAGGCGAGTTCTTGGACTTGCTCGTGAGCGCGTGCGAATCGACCCGCCAGGCGCGCTCGGGATCGAAGATCGCAAGATCGGCAGGGGTCTTCTTCTCGAGTCTCCCCGCCTTCAGGCCCAGAAGTTCGGCCGGGCCGGAGCTGATCAACTTGAGCGCCTCGATCAGGCTGAGGTGACGGTTATGAAAGAGTTCCAGCGTGACGGCGAACAGGGTCTCGAGTCCAATCCCGCCGAAGGCGGCTTCCGCGAAGGGAAGGCGTTTCGATTCCTCGTCCTGGGCCGCATCGTCGGAGGCAATGGCGTCGATCGTACCGTCCTTGATCCCTTCGACCACCGCCTGGCGGTCGTATTCGGCCCGCAAGGGCGGCGAGAGTTTGGCGAAGGTGCGGTAATCGCCAATGGCGAGCTCGTTGAGGGCGAAATAGGGCGGCGCGGTGTCGCAGGTGATGGCGAGCCCGCGTTCCTTGGCGCGGCGAACGGCCTCAATGCCATCGGCGGTCGAAAGGTGAGCGAAATGCAGCCGCCCGCCAGTCAGTTCGGTGAGGCGGATGTCGCGCTCGACCTGGATGATCTCGGCTTCGCGCGGGATGCCGGCAAGTCCCAAGCGTGTCGCCATCTCGCCGGCGTTCATGACCCCGTCGGCGGCTAGGCTCGGCTCTTCGGCGTGCTGAATGACGATGAGCCCGAAGGTGGCTGCATAGGCGAGAACCCGCGACATGACCAGGGCGTCGGCCACCGCCTTGACCCCGTCGGTGAACGCGAGGGCGCCCGATTCGGCTAGCAGCGCCATCTCGGCGAGATACCGGCCCTCGAGCCCGCGGGTGGCGGCCCCGTACGCGTAGACCTTGGAGAGCCCGAGGAGGCGCGCGCGGCGGGCGACGAACTCCACCACCGACATGTCGTCAATGACTGGGTCCGTGTTCGGAAGACAGACGAGCGAAGTAATTCCCCCGGCGGTCGCGGCGCGCCCGGCCGAGGCCAGCGTCCCCTTGTGCTCGTGCCCCGGCTCGCGCAACTGGATGCGCATGTCGACGAACCCGGGTGAGAGGCAGAGCCCGCGACAGTGGACGACGGCAATGTCGTCTCCGACGTCGCCTTCGCGGATGTGGGGACCGAAGTCGGCGATCACCTCGCCCTCGGTCAACAGCCCACCGGGCGTGTCCAGTCCGCTGGCCGGGTCGATGAGCCGGGCGCCGACATAGGCCGTGCGGCCCAGAGGATCGCCGGGACGCGGGCTTGTAGGCGGCCCCGATGACGTGAGATCGACCGTGGACATCAGAGGTTTCCCGGCGCCGTCTCGCCCAGGTTTCGGGTCAGGATCTCGAGGCACGCCATGCGAACCGCGACCCCCATTTCCACCTGTTCGCGGATCACGCTGCGTCCGAAATCGTCGGCCACCAGCGAATCGATCTCGACGCCCCGATTCATCGGCCCCGGGTGCATGATCAAGGAGTTGGGGGCGGCATTCGCGAGCTTCTCGTAATCGAGCCCGAAAAAGCGGAAGTATTCGCGGTTGGAGGGGAGGAAATTGCCCTGCATGCGCTCGGTCTGGAGTCGAAGCATCATGACGATGTCGCAATCGGTGAGCCCTTCCGACATGTTGTGGAAGACCTCGACGCCGAGGTGCTCGATATCGGCGGGGATCAGGGTTTTGGGTGCGATCACCCGGACCCGCGCGCCCATGGTGTTCAGGAGATGGATGTTCGAGCGCGCGACGCGCGAATGCATGATGTCGCCCGAAATGGCGACCAGAAGCCCCGACAACCGGCCGGTGCGACGGCGGATCGTAAGCGCATCGAGAAGTGCCTGGGTCGGATGCTCGTGGGCGCCGTCGCCGCCATTGATGACCGCGCAGTTGACCTTTTCAGACAAGAGCTTCACCGCGCCCGAATCGGGATGACGAACGCACAGAACGTCGGGGTGCATGGCGTTCAAGGTCATGGCCGTGTCGATCAGGGTCTCGCCCTTCTTGAGCGACGAATCGGAGACCGACATATTGATGACGTCGCCTCCCAGACGCTTGCCGGCAAGCTCGAACGACGTCCGGGTCCGGGTCGATGCCTCGAAGAAGAGATTGATGATGGTGCGCCCGCGCAGCGTGCTCTTCTTCTTGTCGAGCTGGCGGTTCTGCTCGACGAAGGCCTCGGAGCGGTCGAGGAGAAGCGTGATCTCTTGCGGCGAAAGCCCCTCGATCCCCAGCAAATGGCGGTGAAGAAATTGAGCCTCGGGCGTCGGGCCTTCGTTCATGAAAACCGACTATACGACCGCACGTGCGGGATGCGCAAGCCGACGACGGGGCGGCCGATGACGGAACACCGTCAATTCCCGTTTGCGCGTTCGCCGGAGCCCGCGTCGCCGGCGCCACACGCGCGGCGCAACATCCGAGATTGCGAAAATTACGTATAGGATACTTATTATATGGATGGCTATAATGTCTATGGACGAGGAGCGTGAGAGCGTGGAGAACGTCGCGTGCCATTGACGTTTGATCCCGAGCGTAGCGTGGGCTTTCTGGTCCACGACGTATCGCGGCTATTGCGGCGCAACTTCAACCGGCGTGTCCAGGCGCTGGGCCTCACCCAAACCCAATGGCGCGCGATCGCGCAGCTCTCGCGCAACGAGGGAATCAATCAAGCGACGTTGGCGGACTTCATGGAAGTGCAGCCCATCACCCTTACCAGGCTGATCGACCGGATCGAGGCGGCGGGTTGGATTGAGCGCCGCCCCGACCCGACGGATCGCCGCGCCGTACAGCTTTACCTCACCGACAAGGCGCAGCCGATTCTCGCGATCATGCAGGAACGCGCCTCCGAAACGCGCGAACGCGCCCTGGCCGGATTTTCCGAAGAAGTGCGCGAAGCGCTGATCGAAACGCTTCGCCAAATGAAACGCAACCTCGTCGAGGCCGAGTCGAAAACGGCACGTGGCGGTAGCCCAGGAGAGACGAAAACGGCCCATGGCGGAGGAAACGAATAAAGCGAAGGGCGAGGAAGAGTTGGCGCCCACTGGCGCGGACGATTCCGGATCACCCGAAGCGCTCGCCATCCCGCGCGCCGTCTCGCCGCTCCGACCGCGACGGAAGCGATGGTTGCGCCGTACCCTGCTTTTGACGGCTCCGGTGCTGGTGATCGCGGTGAGCAGCTACGTGTACATGACGGGGGGGCGTTTCGTTGAGACCGAGAACGCCTACGTCAAGGCCGACACGGTTTCGATCGCCGCGCAGGTCTCGGGTCCGATCGTGGACGTCGCGATCCGCGAGAACGCCCGCGTCGCCAAGGGGCAGATCCTGTTTCGAATCGACGACAGGCCCTACCGGGTGGCGCGCGTGCGTGCGCGCGCGCAGCTCCAGGCGGTCGGCGAGGAGATCGAGGTTCTGAAGGCCACGTACCGTCAAAAGGCCGAGGAGCAGAACCTCGCACAAACCAATGAAGCCTACGCGCTCCGCGATTTCGAGCGGAAGTCTACGCTCGCGAAGAAAGGCATCGTGTCCGAGGTCACGCTCGACGAGGTTCGTCACGCCGTGGAGGTGGCGCGGCGACGACTCGCCGTCATCAAGCAAGAGATGGCCCAAATCCGCGCCCGCCTCGGCGGCGATCCGGACATTCAGGCCGGGCGCCACGCACGATCCCTCGAGGCGCAAGCGACGCTCGACGACGCGGCGCTCGATCTCGATCGCGCGGTGGTCCGGGCGCCATTCGCTGGCGTGGCCACCAGAATCCCGGACTTGGGCCAACACGTGGCCGCCGGGGTTGCGGTCATGAGCGTGGTTGCCAGTGAGGGCATCTGGATCGAGGCCAATTTCAAGGAAACCGACCTCACCAACGTCGTGCCGGGCCAAATCGCGCGCATCCGCGTCGACACATATCCGGACAGGACGTGGCACGGCACCGTGGAAAGCATCAGCCAAGCGACCGGTGCCGAGTTCTCGATCATTCCGCCGCAGAACGCCACCGGAAACTGGGTCAAGATCGTTCAGCGCGTCCCCGTCCGCATTACCGTGATTTCGAACGGTGACGACCTCGTGCTGCGCGCCGGGATGAGCACATCTGTTGCTATCGACACCGGGCTAAAACGTCCATTGCCGGGCTTCCTGCGTTCGGCGCTGTCGTGGATCGACGTTCCCGCGGTGACCCACGCGTTCGGGGTCGAACGCCGGCGATGACCGCGACACCCGTGGAGAGCACGCCTCTCCAACGCGGCTTGATCACCGTCTGCGTCATGCTCGCGACGGTCATGCAGGTTCTGGACATGACCATCGCCAACGTCGCGCTCGCGCACATGCAAGGCAGCATGTCGGCGAACGTGGACCAGATTTCGTGGGTGCTGACGTCCTATATCGTCGCCGCCGCCGTCATGACGCCGCCGACCGGCGTTCTGGCCGCGCGGATGGGGCGCAAGCGGCTGTTCGCGGTCGCGGTCGCGGGGTTCACGGTCGCCTCGGTGCTGTGCGGCTCGGCCACATCGCTCTTCGAGCTGGTCGTCTACCGGATCGTGCAAGGGGCCTTCGGCGCCGGCCTGGTGCCGATCTCGCAGGCGCTTCTGCTCGACACCTATCCGCGCGAGAAGCACGGCTCCGCCATGGCCATGTGGGGATTGGGCATCATGGTGGGTCCGATCCTCGGGCCGCTGCTGGGCGGCTATCTGACCGAGGTCTACAGCTGGCGTTGGGTGTTCTACATCAATCTTCCCGTCGGCATTCTCGCGCTTGCGGGCATCCTCGCCTTCGTGCCGGAAACCCGGCGCATTCCGAGCCGCGGCTTCGACTTCTTCGGGTTCGCGCTTCTCAGCCTCGGCATCGGCGCCCTTCAGATGATGCTCGACCGCGGCGGCTCGCTCGACTGGTTCGCGTCGGCCGAAATCACTGTCGAAGCGGTGCTCGCCGGGCTGTTCCTGTACATGTTCATCGTCCACATGGCGACAGCCGAACAAGCGTTCCTGGACCCGGGGCTTTTCAAGGACCGCAACTTCGCGGTCGGCCTCGTCATGATGTTCGTGGTCGGCACCATTCTTTTTGCGACGCTGGCGTTGCTGCCGCCCTTCCTCCAGCACATCATGCATTTCTCGGTGCTCACCACCGGCTATGTCATGGCCCCGCGTGGCCTCGGCACGATGGTCGCCATGGTCCTCGTCGGCCGCCTGATCGGCAAGATGGATGCGCGTTGGCTGATTCTCAGCGGCCTCGGGCTGACGGCGCTATCGCTATGGCAGATGACGGGCTTCACCATGTACGTGGACACCTGGACCATCGTGCATACCGGCGTTACCCAGGGCTTCGGCCTCGGCCTCGTATTCGTGCCGCTTAGCACCATCAGCTTCTCGACATTGGCCAAACACCACCGCACCGAGGGCGCGGCCATGTTCAGCCTGGTGCGAAACATCGGCAGCAGCATCGGCATCTCCACCGTATTCACCCTTCTCGCTCGTAACACCCAGGTGAACCACGCGAGCCTGGTCGAGGGCCTTTCGCCGTTCCGGTTCATGCTCCAGCCGCCCTGGCTTCCGCAGTCCTGGGACTGGTCGACGGTGGCGGGCGTGATCGCGCTAAACGAGGAGGCGACGCGCCAAGCATCCACCATTGCCTATCTGAACGATTTCGTCTTCATGATGTGGTTGACGCTGCTATCGGCGCCGCTGTTGCTGTTGCTACGGGTGGCGAGGCACGGCGAGCCGGTGGCCCACGCACCTTGAACCCGCGGGTGGATCGTGATGATCGGCGACCTCTTCCGCCTCGCCATCGCATTCGTGTCGGCGTCCGCGTTCGCCAAGGACAAGGGAGAAGTGCCGGAGCGCGTGCGCGGTCTCGCGTTCCCGACCGATACCAGCCCGCATCCCCGCGAGATGCGCCGCGGCGGAATAGGGTGCTCCGGATGCCGGAGGCCGAACCCCGGAGACGACGCCCGAATCGATGCTCGGCCGAAGCCGAGCCGCCCGCCCGCCGTCGCCACCGCCAGCGCGTCTAACAAGACTCCCAAACGCGTTTGTCGCTCGGGCGATCCGGTCGGCGGACGCGTGCGGCGCCTCAATTCGGCGCCATGGCGTCCAGCGCGCCCTGGAGGATGTAGCCGGCCGCTATTTTGTCCACCACTTGGCGCCGGCGCTTGCGGTTCATGTCGATCTCTTCGATCAACAGTCTCTCGACCGCGGCGGTGGACAGCCGCTCATCCCAAAACGCGATCGGGACCTCGACGACTCGCGCGAGATCGCGCGCGAACTGGCGCACCGACTGCGCACGCGAACGCTCGCGGCCATCCATGGCGATCGGGAGACCGATCACCAACCCGCCGACACCGTGCTCGGCGACAAGGCGCCGCAGTGTCTCGAGATCGCTGGTGAGTTTCTTGCGCCGAATCAGGTCCATGGGCGTCGCCACCATGCGAGTGACGTCGGAGAGCGCGAGCCCGATCGTCTTCGCGCCCACGTCCAGGCCCAATAGCCGGGTCCTGGGCGCGAGAAGGACTCGAAGCGCATCGAGAGTTTCGCAGATCATCCGGTTCGCATGCCTGCGCGCCCCTTTCATGCGTCCGCTCCGCCGAAGAGTGGCTACGCCACGTCGAAAAAGTGCTATGGAGCGGACGGGGCCGAAAGGGTATCATGGGACGTAACCCATTGTTATTTCTATCGGTAGATTCGCGAAGGGAATCGCGCAGCTTGGCGGCGGCCGGCGGCCGTGGGAAGGGTGCGCGCGCGGCGGCACGCGCTGGCCTGCCGGGCGTGTGGTGCGTTATCGCATTCGTGCTGATCGCATCGCCGGCTTCGGCCCAAGAGACGGTCCGAGGAGTTCCCGTCAACACCCAAACTGGAGACTACGTGGTGATAAACGACGTGAACATTCGCGCCGGAAGCTCGACCCGAAGCGAGAAAATCGGCAAGCTCAACGACGGCGACATTGTAACGGCTTTGGGCGTCACCAGCGACGGCTGGGTCGCGATCCGGTTGGAGGGCGATGAAGCGGGGTTCGTCTACGGAAACTACCTGTTGCCCCTGATCGACGGAACGCTCGAAGGCGAGCTCAAGGGCGAGGCGGTGGGCGCGGGCGGCGTGAAGTGCGAATACGTGGTGCGCCACCTCGGCAAGGCGCCGATCCCGGGCGAGCGCATCGTCTCCTCCGACTACGAGGTTGAATGGCGCTGCGCGACGCCCGCGGGCAAGCTCGACTTCCTCGCCTTCATGTTCATCACTGAGGCGCCCTACGCCCTTTCGCGAAAACGGATTTACCAGATCGGCCTCGACGTGCGCGAGGTCGGCGAGGAAGTGGACGAGCCCTTGTCCACGATCGTTATGTACGAGCGCATCAAAGATCGCGTGGTGCTGGACAGCGTTTCGCTGCCCGCGTTCCGCGCCTCGTCGCCGGAAAAAGAGCGGCCGGCGAAGACCGTACCCGAAGCGCTGGTCGGCGCCATCACGCTCGCGCTCGGGGCGTGGAACGCAAAGGCCTGGGACGCCATCGCCGAGGGCCAGCAATGACGGAGGCGTTTGGACGGGTCCTCGTCACCGGTGGCGCCGGTTACATCGGCAGCCACGTGGTGCATGCGCTTCTCGAGCGTTCAGCGCGCGTGGTGGTTCTCGACGATCTTTCCACGGGCGCGCGCGAAGCGGTTGCCGAAGGCGCGATCCTGGAGGTTGGCAATGCCGGCGATCGGGCGTTCGCGGTCGCGGTATTGCGTCGTCACCGTTGCCAGGCCGTGCTCCACTTCGCGGGCTTCATCGTGAATTCGGAATCGGTGCGTGATCCGCTCGCGTACTACGCCAACAATGCGGGCGCCACGCGGACCTTGCTCGAGGCGTGCGTCGAGGCCGGCGTTGGAACGTTCGTCTATTCCTCTTCGGCCGCCGTGTATGGCGCTCCCGATCGCGTGCCGGTGGACGAGGACGCGCCACTGGCGCCGCTCGCACCCTACGGGCGTTCCAAACTCGCCGCCGAATGGATGGTTCGCGATACCGCGCGGGCCCACGGGCTCAACGTCGCGGTTCTCCGCTACTTCAACGTGGCGGGCGCCGACCCGGCGGGCCGCGCCGGCCAAGTGTCGCGAAACGCCACGCATTTGATCAAGATTGCCTGTCAGGCGGCTTTGGGGCTGAGGGGCGGCGTCGAGATCTTCGGCGACGGCTACGATACCCCCGACGGAACCTGTGTGCGCGACTACATCCACGTGAGCGACTTGGCGGACGCGCACCTCGCCGCGCTCGAGCATCTCGGGGCCGGGGGCGAATCGCTGACGCTCAACTGTGGCTACGGGCACGGCGCTTCGGTCCGCGAGGTGTTGGCGGCCGTCGAACGCGCCTCGGGGCGGAAACTGGACGTACGCGTCGGTCCGTGCCGGCCGGGCGACGCGCCGATGCTCATCGCCGATACGCGCCGCATTCGCAAGGCGCTGAAGTGGCGTCCCCGCCTCGATGACCTCGATGCGATCGTGACTTCCGCGCTGGGCTGGGAGCGAAGGCTCGTGGAGGCGGCGGCGCGTTCGTGATTCCAACCGCCGGCGCGATTGCCCGGAGCCCCAGGCGGGTGATAGGGTCCCGTCCCGCGGACCGAAGCCTAGGACCCGTGGCCGGGCCGAAAACATCCCATGCCGCTTGATATCGAAACCGTCAGGAACATCGCCTTCCTCGCGCGCATCAAGGTGCCGGAGGACGAGCTCGACGCGTTGGCGGGCGAGCTTTCCAATATCGTCGACTGGGTGGAGCAGCTTTCGGGTGTGGATACCGAAGGCATCGAGCCGATGACCAGCGTCGTCGAGATGACGTTACATGGGCGCGACGACGTGGTGGACGACGGCGGGCGCCGCGAGGACGTGCTCGCCAACGCGCCCGAGCGCGAAGATGGATTTTTCGCCGTTCCCAAGGTGGTGGAATGAGCGAGGGCCTGACTGACCTGAGCTTGTCGGAAGCCGGTGACCGCCTGGCCAAGCACGAGGTGACGGCGGAAGCCCTGACGGGAGCGCATCTGGCGGCCGTCGAGGCGGCGCGCGAGCTCAACATCTTCGTGTGCGAAACGCCGGAGCGCGCGCTCGAACAGGCCCGCGCTTCGGACGCGCGCCGGGCAAGGGGCGCCGTGTTGGGGCCGCTCGACGGCATCCCGGTCGCGGTCAAGGATCTGTTCTGCACCGAGGGCGTTCCGACCACCGCCGGATCGCATATCCTCGAGGGGTTCACCGCAACTTACGAATCCACGGTGAGCGCGAAGCTCGCGTCGGCGGGCGCGATAATGGTCGGCAAGACCAACATGGACGAGTTCGCCATGGGCTCGTCCAACGCCACCAGCTACTTCGGCCCGGTCAAGAACCCGTGGCGGGGAAAGAGGGGCAAGGACTTGGTTCCCGGCGGATCGTCCGGGGGATCTGCGGCCGCGGTGGCGGCGCGCACCTGTCTCGCGGCGATCGGCACCGATACCGGCGGCTCGATCCGCCAGCCGGCCTCGCTGTGCGGCGTCGTCGGAATGAAGCCAACCTACGGGCGGTGCTCGCGCTGGGGGATTGTCGCCTTCGCATCAAGCCTCGACCAGGCGGGCCCGATCACCCGAACCGTCCGCGACGCGGCAATCGTGCTTGGCGTCATCGCCGGGCATGATCCCAAGGATTCCACCTCGGCTCGCATCGAAGTGCCGGACTTCGAGGCCGCGCTTCGAGCGGGCGACGTCAAGGGCCTGAAGGTCGGGATCCCAAGGGAATACAGGATCGACGGTACGCTGGCCGAGATCGAAGAACTGTGGGAGCGGGGCGCAGACTGGTTGCGCGACGCGGGCGCCAGCGTCGAGGAGATCTCGCTGCTGCACACCGAATACGCATTGCCCGCGTACTACATTGTCGCCCCGGCGGAAGCGTCCAGCAACCTCGCGCGTTACGACGGGGTACGTTTCGGGCTGAGGGTTCCGGGCGAGACCCTGGACGAGATGTATGAGAACACCCGCGGGCGCGGCTTCGGGCCGGAAGTGCGCCGAAGGATGATGATCGGGACCTACGTGTTGTCGGCGGGTTACTACGACGCCTATTACGTGAAGGCGCAGCGGGTGCGCACGTTGATCGCGCGCGACTTCCACCAGGCGTTCGAGCGCGTGGACGTGGTGCTGACGCCGACGACGCCGTCGGCTGCCTTTCCGATCGGCGAGAAGATGGACGATCCCATCGCCATGTACCTGAACGACGTGTTCACGGTGCCCGCGAACCTGAGCGGGCTTCCCGGCATCTCGGTCCCGGCGGGACTGGATGCGGACGGGCTGCCGCTCGGGCTCCATCTCGTCGGAAGACCCTTCGACGAGGAGACGGTGCTGCGGGCCGCGCAGGCGCTCGAAAACGCAGCCGAGTTCTCGGGGCTTCCCGATTTCGTCGAGGCGCGGCGATGACGTTCGCGATCGAAGGCGAGACGGGCGCGTGGGAGGTGGTGATCGGGCTCGAGGTGCATGCCCAGGTGATCTCGCGGGCCAAGCTGTTCTCGGGCGCCGCCACGGATTTCGGAGCCGGGCCCAACACCCAGGTCTCGCTGTTCGACGCGGCCATGCCGGGGATGCTGCCGGTGCTCAACCACGAATGTGTCGTCCAGGCCGTGCGCACCGGCCTCGCGCTCGACGCTAAGATCAACCGGGTCTCGGTCTTCGAACGCAAGAACTACTTTTATCCCGATCTGCCGGCCGGCTATCAGATTTCGCAGTACGCCCAACCCATCGTCGGCGAGGGCACCATCACGCTCGACCTCGACGACGGCTCGACACGGGACGTGGGGATCGAGCGGCTTCATCTCGAACAGGACGCGGGCAAATCGTTGCACGACCAAGACCCCGGGCGCTCGTTCATCGATCTCAACCGGTCCGGCGTGGCGCTGATGGAGATCGTTTCCAGACCGGATTTGCGAAGCCCGGAAGAGGCGGGAGCATACTTGCGGAAGCTGCGTGCGATCGTGCGCTACCTGGGTGCGTGCGACGGAAACATGGAGCAGGGCTCGCTTCGTTGCGACGTCAACGTCTCGGTCCGCATGGAAGGCGAGGCCGGGCTCAGGACGCGAACCGAGATCAAGAACGTGAACTCGGTCCGTTTCGTCATGCAGGCGATCGAGTTTGAGGCCCGCCGTCAGGTGGAAGCGTACGAGGCCGGCGACACGGTGGTGCAGGAGACGCGCTTGTTCGATTCCGGCCGCGGCGAGACCCGGCCCATGCGCACCAAGGAGTTCGCCCACGATTACCGTTACTTTCCCGACCCGGACCTGCTGCCGCTCGTGGTTTCTGCCGAGGAGATCGAGCGCCTGCGCGAGGATCTTCCCGAGCTTCCCGACGCGAAGAAACGCCGATTCATCGACGAACTGGGGCTCGGTCCGTACGACGCCGGGGTCCTGGTGGCGGAAAAGGAGACCGCCGACTATTTCGAGTCGGTGCTCGCGAAGGGTGCGCGTGATCCCAAGCAGGTTTCCAACTGGGTGACGGGAGAGCTGTTCCGGATGCTGAACACGCGGGGGCTCGGAATCGCGGACTCGCCGGTGGCCCCAGGCAACCTGGGCCGATTGATTGATCTGATCGCCGACGGCACCATCTCGGGCCGCATCGCCAAGGACGTATTCGACGCCATGGTAGAGACCGGCGCGGACCCGTTCGCGATCGTCAAGGACAAGGGCCTCGAGCAGATCACCGACGAGGGCGTGATCGAGGCGGCCGTCGAGGCGGTCGTCGCCGCCAACCCCGACAAGGCGGACGAAGTGCGCGCCGGCAAGACCAAGCTGATCGGCTGGTTCGTGGGTCAGGTCATGCAGGCGACCGGCGGCAAAGCCAATCCACGGACCGTCAATGCCATGCTGGCGCGAAAGCTCGGAACGTAGTCACGTCGCCGAATTTTCGCTTGCGATCGGGATTGTGCCAAATTGCGCCAATGGGATGGCCAGAATCCGGTGCGAAGTTCGCGCCGCTACCAGTCGCGGACGAATTGGGCTAGATTGGCCAAAGCCAAATTTCTCAAATGACTATCGCAGGGGGGTGACGAACATGGCCATAGACAAGGTCTATTCCGACTCCGAGTTCCGCGGCCAGATCCACGTCCCGGCGCCGCCGACGCCATTCGCAGAGAACGGCGATCTGATGGCGGACGCCTTCGCCGAGGTGCTCGAGTACTACATGAGCACGGTCAAAGTGGACGCGCTTTTGATCGCGGGCTCGAACGGCGAAGGTTACGCAATGACTACGGGCGAGCTGCGCCGCGTGACCGAGATCGCGATTCAAACCATCGCGGGGCGCATCCCCTATTACATCAACGTCACGCGGCCGTCGGCCAAGCGCAGCATCGAGCGCGCCCAAGCCGCGGCGGAAGCGGGCGCGACCGGCATCTGCGTGATGGGACACCCGGTGATCCTGGACGCGACGGAAGACGAGATCGTCAACCGCTTCGAGAAGGTGGCGAAGGCCGTGCCGCTGCCGATGATGGTCTACAACTCGTCCCATTTGCAGCAGTTCAACATCACGCCCGAGGTCCTTAAGCGGATCGTGGACGTAGCCCCAATCGCCTGCCTCAAGGACGGGAACCGCGATCCCGACCACATCCGCGGCATGATCGCCACCCACGGCGACCGCTTTCCGGTGCTCAGCGGCCACCGCGAGACCCTGATCCCGTCGATCCTTCTCGGGTGCGGGGGCTTCGTCTCGACGGGGCCGGAGCTGTTCGGTGCCAAAGTGCGCGAGGTTTTCGATACGCACGACATGACGCCGGCCGAGCGGTTCGCGCTGCATTGCAAATACGTCGAGGTGACCGACGCGGCGCTTTACGATTCGGTGCCGCCGGCGGGGATCAAGGGGGCGCTGAACCTGATCGGGCTTCCGGCGGGCGTTCCACGCGATCCGGTCCTGCCGCTGACGCCGGCCCAGGAAGCGCGTCTGCGTGCCGTCCTGGTCAAATACGGTATCCTCGAGGGCGAGGTGAAGGCCGCGCAATAGCGGAGAGTACAAGCCGAAAGGGGGCGGGCGAATGAGCGCGTTGGAGAACGAATCGGTGAAGAAGGTGCGCGCGGCGCTGCAGTCGGCCGGTCTCGGTGACCGTGTTCAGGAACTCGCCGCAACCGCGCGCTCGGCAGACGACGCGGCGAAGGCGCTGGGGGTGGACAAGGGCGCCATCGTCAAGTCGCTCGTCTTCGTGGTGGGCGAGCAGCCCGTACTGGCGCTGATCGCCGGCGACCGCCAGTGCAAGGCCGACGCGCTACCGCGAGCGCTCAACCTTGAGGGTGAGGTGCGCCAATGCGACGCTGACGAGGTGCGCGCGGCCAGCGGGTTCGCCATCGGCGGGGTCGCGCCCGTGGCGCTCGCGCTCGAGCTTCCGACCGTGATCGACGTGAGCCTCAAGCGCTTCGAGAAGGTCTTTGCGGCGGCCGGCCACCCCGATTGTGTCTTTCCCTTGAGCGTTCCCGAACTCAAGCGCTTGACCGGCGGCATCGTTTCTTACGCCGTCGCCGAGGAGGCCGCGAAGGCGTAGCCGCGCTGGAGCGGGGGCGCGCGGGTTCCATAGTCGCGGCCCGAGTCGCCGCTTCGCCATCCGCAAACTGCGGGCGAACGGGAACATCCATCGCCCGAGCCGCATCCCGGGCCAGGTGACGGTCAAGACGAACTGGACCGAGCGTGGGGCTATGGGGAACGAGCCGGCACAGGATCCGGCACGCCGGCGGCGCTTCGGGTGAGGTTGTGGACGCCGGAATCGGGCGCTATTTTGAGGGTTCGCCGTTATCGGAGAGATGGCCGAGTGGCTGAAGGCGGCGGTTTGCTAAACCGTTAAACGGAGACAATCCGTTTCGGGGGTTCGAATCCCCCTCCCTCCGCCATTATCTTGATAGGTCATGAGACCCTTGCTTTATAAGGATTTCATGGCCTTTCGTTTTCGCTATACCACACACGAGAACCACATACGTTTTCATTGAAATGATGGAACAAAACGCCTATGATTGTGTGTACGGGGAAGGTTCTTTTGGAGGCATTTCCATTGAAAGCGAACCTCACCCCCAAGCAGCAACGTTTCATCGATGAATATCTGACCGACCTCAACGCCACGCAGGCGGCGATCCGCGCCGGATACAGCGAAAAAACGGCTGGCCAGGTCGGGTTCGAGAACCTCAAAAAACCTCAGATCGCCGCTGCTGTCTCGAAGGCTAAGCGAGAACGCTCCGAGGTCACGAAGATCGATGCGGAATGGGTGCTGAAGCAGGCCGTCGAGGTTCACAGGCGCGCCATGCAGGAGGTTAAGCCCATCCGCAACCCCAAGACCGGGAAACAGCTGTACGACGATGTGGCCTGCCCCCGATTAGTGGTCCAGCGCTTAAGTTAGAGTTTGGCGCGGGTTAAGTTGATGGGCCAACCGTAGCCCATCAACAGCGTAGGTTGGCCCATCAACGTTTGGCAAGA
>PVBE010359638.1_pt1 | contig 36515 bp, 28 predicted proteins | sample 1631181 | NCBI WGS metagenome assembly PVBE01 (sample SAMN08397723, study PRJNA350692) | Marine metagenome, whole genome shotgun sequencing project. | isolation source: water | place: Pacific Ocean | collected 2012-04
ACTCGCGCTACGGGGCCTGTGAGACCTTCAACGTCGGCTTCGCCCAGGCAGAGACGCCTTGGATCGCGATCTTAGACGACGACGTCGTGCTCCCGCCGGGCTGGCTCGAGGGCGCCACAGCCCGCTTCATTGATGAGCCGGAGAGCACCGCGGTGCTCTCTACGAAGGTGGTCGAGCCCGGGATGCCGGAGCGCTATCGCGACTCCGCGGCCGTGAACACGGAGCGCTACATGAGCACCTTCCGCGGCTGCGCCTCCCTCGCTCGCCGGGCGCACTTGGCAGAGGTCGGCTACTACGACGAGCGGCTCTTCATCTACGGGAACGAGCGCGACCTCACCTGCCGCCTCTTGAACGCTGGCTACAGGGTGCTGCAGTTTCCCGGGGTCGAGGTGTTCCACGAGACCCCCTTTGGGATCAAGCAAGGCAAGCGCAGCCTCTACTACCACGCACGCAACGCCGGGATCACCATGCTCAAGCACGCGCCCCTCGGCGCGCTCCTCAAGCTCCCGTGGCTCGTCTTTAAAGGGGTCGTGCTGCGGCCCCGCGCAGCGGAAGAGGACGGCGAGATCACGGACGCGACGGGCACCATCGGGGTCGGGCGCTCGCTGCGCGAGACGCCTGGGGCTTGGTGGGTGCTCCTGAAGGCCCTCGCGAGCGTCACCTGGAACCTGCCCTACTGCTTGCGTCATCGTCGCCCGGTCCGACACCCCGACTTCGAGCTGCCCCTCGAGTGATGAGCGACGAGAGCCCGCAAACTCACGCGCCGCTCGCGCCCTCGACGCCGGTCTCGGTCGTCGTCGTGAACTATGAGGGCGTCGGACACATCGAAGAGACGCTGCCCGCGATCGCCGCGCTCGAGGGTGAGATCACCGAGGTGATCTTCGTCGACAACGCCTCGACCGATGACAGCGTGCGCGTCGCGCGCGAGCTCTTGCCCTCCGTCACCGTCTTGGAGACCGGCGGGAACCTCGGGCCTGCTGCGGCGCGCAACGCCGGCATTGAGGCTGCAGAGAATCGCTGGGTGCTCCTCGTCGACAACGACGTCGTCTGCCCGCCGGAGACCCTCAAGGTCCTCTTGGAGGCGGCCTCTGAAGGGGTCGCGCTGGTCCAACCTAGGAGCGTCCTCCACGACGACCCGGAGGTCATTCATTACGACGGGGGCTCTCCTCACTGCCTCGGGCTCATCTCTCTCGACAACTTCTACGCGCCCTTGGCGCAGGCTCAAGGTCGTGGAGCGCGGGACGTGGACTGCGTCATCTCGCTCACGCTCTTGTGCGACGCCGAGGCTGTGACTGCCGCGGGCGGCTTCGATGAGGACTACTTCATCCTGTTCGAAGACCTCGACCTCTCCTGGCGCTTGCGCGCGCGCGGAGAGCGTCTGCGCCTCGCGGCGGATGTCTGTGTTCGGCATCGGGCTGGAACGAGGGGGGTCAGCTACCGAGAGGGGCCGAGCTATCCGGCGCGGCGTCTCTTCTTCCACGCGAGGAACCGTTGGATGTTCCTCTTGCGCAACCTGCGCTGGCGAACGCTCTTCGTGCTGGCGCCCATGCTCCTGCTCTACGAGCTCGCTGGCTTCTCGCTCGCGCTGGCCTCTGGGCACCCGCTCTCTTGGATCGAAGGTGGGATCGCGACCATCAAGGGGCTGGGGAGGACTTTTTCCGTCCGTCGTCGTAGAGCTGAGGGCCGCGTCCTCCGTGACAAGGACCTCTTGGTGGGCGGGCCGCTCACGCCCACCCCTGACGCTGTCCGCGGGCTTCGTGGGCTTTTCTACGGCGCGTTGTCAGGCCTCACCCATGTCTGGTGGGGTCTCGTGCGCGCGTTGGCCGCCTGAATCGCTAGGAGAGCGCGATCCTGCGTGGAACCGGGCCGCCTGCTTTGGTTGGATGCCACGCGTGCGCGTCCTCCTCGTGAGTCACAGATATCCGCCCGCCAACACGGCGGGGACGGAGGTCTACACCGCGTTGGTGGCGGCGCGCCTCCGCGCCGCCGGTGAAGAGGTGGAGGTCTTCTGTGCGGAGAAGGCTGTCGGAGAGCCAGACCGCAGCCTCCGCGTGCGAGACCACGAGGGCGTGCGGGTGCACGAGTTCCTGAACAACCTGCACCTCTTTGGGCTGCGTGAGACCTGGGAACTCCCCGAGGCGGAGCGAGCCTTCGGCGCGGTCTTGGATGAGTTTCGGCCGGACGTCGTGCACATCAACCACCTCATGTACCTCTCGCTCGGGTGCATCAAGGTCGCGCGCGAGCGCGGCGTCGCGGTCGTCTTCACGCTTCATGATCTGTGGCTCTCATGTCCGCGGTGGGGCCAGCGCCTGGGATGGGACGGGGAGCTCTGCCGCGAGGTGGACCTCTCGCGCTGCGGCGAGTGCATGGGAAACACGAAGTTCGCGCAGACCAGCATGGAGGAGCGCATCTCGGGTTGGCTCGTCCGCTTGAAGGAGACCACTGGCTTGGACCTCGCGGAGGCTGCGCGGCAGGCGCGGCGTCTCCTCGCCGAGCGCGGCGCGCCGGATGAGCCCACAGTGGAGCTCGCGGAGGAGCTCGGAGATGCGGTGCGCGAGCGTGACGCTGAGGTGCGGGCGCTCGTCGCTGGGGTCGACAAGTTCCTCTCGCCTAGTCGCTTCGTCGCGGACGAGCTCGTGCGCTGGGGGCTCGATGCTGAGCGCGTCGAGCACCTCGGGACCGGGCTGGCGGAGGGCGACATCCCTGCGCGCGTCCCGCGCGGCGAGCTGCTCCGCGTGCGCTTCTTGGGTTCGCTGATTCCCTCTAAGGGGGCGCACGTCCTCGTCGATGCTTGGTCGCGCCTCAGCCCGGAGGCCCGCGCGCGCGGAGAGCTCGTGCTCTTCGGCCCTCCAGGCCACGACGCCGCTTACACGGCGTCGCTCGAGCGCGCGGTCGAAGAGGCTGGGGCTCGCTGGGGCGGCTTGCTCGAGCGCGACGAGGTCCCGCATGAGCTGGCGCAGACCGACCTCGTCTGCTTGCCCAGCCTGTGGTTCGAGAACCTGCCGCTGGTGATCCTTGAGGCGCGCGCCGCTGGGGTTCCGCTCCTCGTCAGCGACCTCGGCGGGCTCTCCGAGGCCGTCGCAGGCTCCGCTGGTGGGTGGTGTTTCACAGCCGGTGATCCTGCCGCGTTGGCCGCGAAGCTGGAGGAGCTCTTGCTCGCGCCCGCAGAGCTCGATGCCATGGAGGTCCCGCCTGCCCCAGGAGCAGACGAGCACTTCAGCCGCCTCTTCGAGGTCTTTCAGGAGGTGAAGTGCGAGAGGGAGGGCTCCGCTTGAAGGTGCTCCTCGCGGTCCACGGCTTCCCCCCTGAGCTCAAGGGCGGGACAGAGCTCGTCGCTGCTGTGGACGCAGCCGCCCTCGCGAAAGCCGGCTGCGAGGTGGTCGTCGTGACCGGAACCCTCGCGCGCGGTGAGGGCTTGGTCGAGCGAGATCTGGAGGTCCGAGGAGATGGCGTGCGGATCCACACTCTCGCGAGGCCCGACCTGCACTTCGATCACTGGCACAAGTCCAAGTCGGGGCGGATCTCTGCAGCCTTTGAAGAGATCTTGCGCGAGGAGCGGCCTGACGTGGTCCACGTGCACCACTGGACCCGCCTCAGCCGTGACCTGGTCCTCACCGCCGCGCGCAGGCGCGTGCCTTCGGTCGTGACCTTGCACGACCACTTCACCACCTGCCTCGTCACCTTCCGGGTGCCGCCCTCGAACCCGCTGCCCTGTGAGGTGCCGTTGGCAGCTGATCCGTGCCTGGGCTGCGCAGCCTACCTGCCCCCCGAGACGCCCTGGGTGGGCGCCAGCGAGGCGCGCCTCATCTTGGCTGAGCGCACACGCGGGCTCGCGCGGGAGCTCGAGCTCGCCAGCTGTGTCTTGGTCCCGAGCCAGGCGCACGGCGAGGCTTTGGCGCGCGCGTGGGCGCCGCAAGGCCTCGACGTCGAGTTCTTAGTCTCCCGCCCAGCTTGCGAGCTGGAGTTCGTAGAGCGCGCGCGACCCAAGCCGCCGGTGGAGGGGGCGCCCTTGGTCGTCGCAGCGTGGGGACAGGTCTCAGCGCTGAAGGGGATCGACCTCCTCATCCAGGCGGTGTCGAAGCTGCCACCTGGGCGAGTTCGGGTGGAGCTCGCCGGTAGAGAGCAAGAGCCCGGCTGGCTCGACGCCCAGCTCTCCGAACATCCCGGCGTCGAGCTCATGTGGCACGGCGCCTTCGAGCGCGAGCGCCTCGGAAGCCACCCGGTGTCGACGGCTCATCTGATGGTGTCCGCGACGCGCGCTCAGGAGAGTCACGGGCTCGTCTTGGACGAGGCGCGAGTGCTCGGGATGCCGGCGGTCCTGCCAGCGGCGGGGGCGTTCGTAGAGCGCGCTGCGGAGGGCGGCTGCAAGCTCTACAAACCGCAAGATGTGGAGTCTCTCGCGGCGGCCCTCGACGAGCTCTACCGATCACCTTCGGAGCTCGCGCGCTTGGAGCAGGAGGTCTGGAGCGCGCGGGTCGTCAGGCCGCACGAGCGCGCCGCTGAGCTCTTGGAGCAATACGAGACGGCACGCATCGAGGGCGTCTGTGAGGGCGTCACGAAGGGGGAGTGGTATGACGAGCGCATGTCGAGCTTTGCAGAAGAGGAGTGGGATCAGAGGTGCTCGAGCGCGCCGAGTTCAGAGGCCTGAGCCTCCTCGTCGGAGCGGCCGTCTTCGTCGCCGCCTGCGCTGCGCCGGCGGAGGTCGTGGATGAGCGCAGCGTAGAGCGCAACGCGCTCTACGCCGCATGGGCCGCGGGACCCGAGGCGTTCGAGGACCAGGCCGAGAGGCTCGAGGAGGACGCGGAGCTCGCGCGCCTCTGGGCGGAGGACCTCGTGCTGGTGATGGTCGCGAGCTATCGCGGAGATGGGGTGGCAGCCATCGGCGAGCAGCACGGCCGCTTCGAGCGCGCTAGACGAGCGCTCCTTGAGATGGGAGACGTGGCGGTCGAGCCCCTCGTGGAGCTCGTCCTCGTCGGAAATGACGTCGGAGGGAAGCTCGCCTCGGACCTCTTGATCGAGGGGGGGGAGCGGAGCGCTGCGCCGATGCTCGCGAAGGCTTTAGGGGGATCGCCGACGCGCTCGAGGCTCCGTGGCTTGACCGCCCTCGCTGGCTTGAGATATGCAGGAGAGGGAGCGGAAGACGTCGTCATGGAGCGGCTCTATAGCACCTTGGATCGGGACTCGGCTTGGATCTGCCGCGCTCAGGCTGCCTCTAGCCTGGTGGCGCGGGCGGACGCCGCGGGGGCTGTAGAGCGCGTGCGAGGGGCGCTGATGCGCGGGCTCGGGGACCCTGAGTTCAAGGTCCAGGGGGCGTGCTGTGCGGCGCTGACACAGCTCGGTGACGTCCGGGCTGTGCCGGCGCTCATCAACCATCTCGAGCGGCTTGTGCGTGAGGGGGCGGGGCTGGTTCACCTCCGCGCAACCCAGGCTGCGCTCATGGAGTTGACGGGGACCCGCCGAGCGCTGTCTCCAGCGGAGTGGCGTGCGCTCTCGCTCAACCAGCGGGAATTCAAAGGGGGTTAGGGCTCAGGGTCGCGCTCGCGTAGGATCCGTGGGGCATCATGAGTGACTGGAAGATTCGGAGGCTCCGCGGGGAGTGCGCCAAGTGTGAGCGCGCGTTCGAGACCGACGGGGAGCGCATCCTGACCCAGGTCAGGTTGGACGGGGACGATCTCGTGCGGGAGGATCACCACCCCGAGTGTTGGGAGGAGCCTGCTGACGCGATATTTTGGTGGGCCACCCGCTTCGCGGTGAAGGCCAAGTCGACCTTGGCGCTGGACTTCGAGCTGATCGAGCGGCTGTTCTTCCAGCTCGAGGGGCGCTCTGAGGACAAGATCCGTGAGCTGCGCTATCTCCTCTGCCTGATGCTCATGCGCAAGAGAAGGCTGAAGCTCGTGAAGGTGCATCGAGGCAAAGATGGGGAGGCGATGTTGGTGCGTCAGCCGCGCCGCAAGCAGGAGTGGCGCGTCTTCGTCTACGACTTCGAGCCCGAGCGCATCGAGATCCTGAGGGGAGAGCTCGCGAGCTTGCTCGACGGCGAGCTTGAGGGCGACGAGGGCCCCGAGCAGAGCGAAGAAGGGGCAGAGGTCGCCGAGGAAGCGAGCTCAGATGCGTCCCCTGTGAGCGCCGGCGACGAGGCCTAGACGACCTCTTTCCGCTGGGTCCCTGACCAGGACCACGGCGGTATCCTGCTGAAGGCCCTGCAAGCCATGCTGCTGCAAAGCCAAGGCGAGAAGATCTACCTGCTGCCCGCCTGGCCTGCGGACTGGGATGTCTCGTTCAAGCTTCACGCTCCTTATAGGACGGTCATAGAGTGCGTTGTCCGCGACGGGATCCTCCAGGAGCTGCAGGTCACACCAGCAGAGAGACGAAGAGACGTCGTGTTCGTACAGTAACGGTCCCCCTGACGAAGGTCAGCGTCGTCACCGGACAGGGAACGTCTTGAAGAGAACACTCGCCATCGGAGACATCCACGGTTGTCTCTTTGCACTCGAACGTCTCTGGGAGGCCGTCGCGCCTCGGTCCGAGGACCGCGTCATCTTCATCGGCGACTACGTCGACCGCGGGCCGGATTCGAAAGGGGTGATCGACTTCCTCCTCGGCCTCCCCGCCGAGCTCGACGTCACGTTCCTGTCAGGAAACCACGAGGAGAAGTTCCTCCTCTCGAGCATCGACCGGACTGAGCTTGCTCACTGGCTCGATGTCTGGGGTGGGGGCGCGACCCTTGAGTCCTACGGCCCCGGGGGCTTCGACGACGTCCCGGACTCGCACTGGGAGTTCCTCCGGAAGGCGCAGCCGTACCTTGAGACCGACACGCACATCTTCGTCCACGCCAACCTCGAGCCCGATGTGCCGCTGAGCCAGCAGCTCCCGTTCACCCTCGCCCACAAGAAGTTAGGCACCCCCGATGCGCACCAATCGGGCAAGACGATGATCTGCGGTCACACAGCTCAGAAGTCCCACGTCCCGCTCAACCTCGGTCACGCGGTCTGCATCGATACAGACCCGGGTCGAGGTGGCTGGCTCACGTGCCTTCACGTCGAGACCGGTGCGTACTGGCAAGCCACCGTCGACGGTGACCTCCGCGAGGCAGAGATCTAGGCCGGAGAGTCCTCAGCGTGCTTCGATCAACCCGATCAATCTCTCGACGCACTCCTTGACGAACTCGGGATCCTCGGCGTGGGTGTCAACCTCGACGACCTCGATGGAGTCAGGCAGGGTCTCCTTGAGGGAGGCGAAGAAGGCGGCGTCAGCCTCGGTGTTCCTCAGCGCCCCGCCCGGCATGGCGTATTGCCCCGTGCCGTCTGTCGGGAGCATGAAGACGGCGTTCCCTTTCGTGTGCTGGAGGCGCGAGACGATGCTCTCGGCGACGGTTACGAACTCCTCGGGGGAGAGCCGCGGGACGAAGACGACCGGGCTGTGGAAGACGTACTCGTGGTCCTTCCACTTCTCCGGCACCTGATTGGCCTCCACCAGGATGCCTAGGTGTTCAGCCCCTCCGGGGCATAGGACCTGTGGGATCCCGAGCTTGCCAGCGACCGTCAGGCGCTCAGGACCAGCTGAACGGAGCTCGTCGAAGACGTCGTCCGCGATCTCGCCCATGGCGTAATCGAAGACGGCGCCGATGATCCCGTCCTTCATCATCTGCTCCATCGCGCGCCCGCCGGAGCCGATGGCGTGAAACACGATGACCTCGTACCCGCGCTCCTCGAAGAGCTCGACGGCTGTCATCGCACCCTTCGTCAGGACCCCGAGGTTCGTCAACCCGATCAGGGGCTTCTCTCCGATGTGCTCTCCGATCGTCACCTCGACCTGGGCCATGCCGTGCGCCGCGCCGGCCGCGTTGGCGAGGATCTTCCGCGTGAACGCGTTCAACCCCAGGATGTCACCGACGGAGAACATCATGGTGATGTCCTTGGTGTCGATATAGGAGGAGACGTCACCCGATGCCGCTGTAGAGACCAGGACCTTGGGGACGCCGTACGGCATGGCCCGCATGATCTCGGAGCAGGCGGCGGTCCCCTGGAACCCGCCCAGGCCCAGGATCCCGTCGACCTCACCGGCGTCGATCTTCTGTCGCAGCAGTCGAATCGCACCGGCGACCATCACGGGCGCCGCCGCCTCACGCGTAGGCTCCTCTAGGAGCTCTGAGAGGGGCGTGCCTCCCAGTTGAGCGATCTCCTCACGCGACGTATCCGCGACACCGAGCGGTTCGCCGACCACGCCCATGTCGACGACGAGCGCGCGGCTCCCGAGCTTCTCGAGCTGCTCGCGCAGGTATTGGGCCTCGGCGCCCTTTGTGTCGAGCGTCGCGAGGACGGCGATAACCTTCGTCTCAGCCATGGTCAGGAGCCCTCGATTCAGAGAAGTGGAGCGCTGCAAACTCGGCCGCCGTCTCCGTGACGGCGCGCTCGATCGGCAGGCGTTCAGTCGACGAGCCGGTCCAGAAACCGTCGCACGTCGTGTGGTCGAGGATGTACTGCGCGTCGCCTGGCGTCTCCATCGCGGCGCCATGCGCGACCAAGAGGACGTCAGGGGAGAGCTCGCGCAGCTTCGTGTTCGCCTCTTCGGTGCGCTGCGCCGTCTGGTCGATCGTCTCGCCCGAGTCGAACCCCGTGAGGCCGCCCTTCGTCGTCCCGGCGTGGAAGCAGAACACGTCGGGTTGGGCCTCGGAGACGAGCTGACAGCTGTCCTCCTCGTCGAAGGCGAGGCCGATGGTCACCATGTCCATCTCCTTGGCGACGCGCAGGAAGTCGACCTCGTTCTGGAAGGTGATCCCGCTCTTGTTCAGGACACGATAGACCTGGCTGTCCTTGTCGACGTAGCTGATCGAGGGCCCGATGTTCGAGACGGAGACGACACCCATCCCCTTCAGCTCTTCGATGACCGCGACCATGTCACGCAGGGGGTCGTTGGCGTTCATGCACGCGCACACGAACGCGTCACCCGACATCGCCGGCAGGATGTCTTGGGAGGTGTAGTCCAGGGTCTGCTTGTTCGAGTCCAGGATCGGCCACAACATCGACATGGTGCCCATCCCGTTGGCCCGCAGGCGAGCGCCGGAGAACGTGTTGATGCAGTCCACGCCTGCGCTCTCCAAGAGCTTCGCGACGAGCCCGCTGCCGGCGCTCGCGATCCAGATCGGTTGGTTGGCGGCGCGCTTGGCTTGGAGCTTGGCGAGGATCTCGGCGCGGGACGTACGGGGGACGATCAAGGTCGACTCCTGGAATGAAATTGAGGTTGCGATGGGGGCCGACGCAGGCTGGTCCGGCCTCGAGGAGGCACAGCATAGCGCCCACGACAATGCGTTTTTCACCACACGCCGAGGATGGCGACTGATGATTGGGCGGGTGGCGCCCCGTGGGTGGAGGATCGCCGCTAATATTAGTGCCCCTGTGCCCCGAGCAAGCCCAACTCATGTTGAATACCCACCCCGTGCAGATAGTCAACGTCGCCCTCGCCGCCATCATGTTCCTCGCGCCCCGAGCCGAGGCCCTGCCGGCCAGCTCTGCTCCCGCCCAGGACCTCGGGTTGATCCAGCTCGACGAGGGCTCTCACGTCGTCCTCATGGGGAATGGTCTCGGCTCGCGCATGCTCCACTTCGGGCACTTCGAGACCGGACTGCACCTGCGCTATCCAAGCGAGCGGCTGTTCGTGCGCAACATCTGCGACGAGGGCAACACCCCGAGCTTCAGGCCTCACTCCGGGCGCTCGAACCAGCTCGGCTTTCCGGGCGCTGAGAGCTTTCACGGGCCCTACTCCGACAACAACACCGCCAACGGGTCGGGGCACTTCGAGACCGAGGAGCAGTGGCTTGGCCGGCTCAAGCCGAACGTCCTGATCGCCTTCTTCGGGTTCAATGAGTCCTTCCAGGGCGGAGCGGGGATCGCGAACTTCCGTGCGGAGCTCGACGCCTTCGTTGTCCACACCATGGGCCAGAGCTACGGCGCTGACCAGCCGCCCCAGCTGGTGCTCGTCTCGCCGACCGCCTTCGAGGATCGCTCTGACGTGATGAGCGTCTCCGATGGGGGGCGAGAGAACGCGAACCTCGCCGCCTACACCTCGGTCATGGAGGCTGTGGCTGCGGCCCGCGGCGTGCGCTTCGTCAACGCCTTCAGCGCCTCGCTCAGTTGGATTGAGGACTCGCGCAAGCCGCTGACCACCGACGGCGCCCTCCTCAATGACACCGGCTACTCCCTCTTCTCTCAGTTCCTGCTCGACAGCATCTTCGAGGCCGAGGATACGGTCCCGCGCGAGGCCGCTGTCCGCGCTGCGGTCGTGGATAAGAACTGGTTGTGGATCAATGACTTCAAGATCCCCAACGGCGTGCACGCGTTCGGCCGCCGCTACGACCCGTTCGGACCGGACAACTACCCATACGAGATCGACAAGATCCGTGAGATGACGGTGATCCGCGACGAGGCCATCTGGGCCGCCGCGATGGGTGAGGACTTCGACATCGCCGCACGAGACGCCGAGACCATGGGACTCCCTGAGGTCGAGACTAACTACAAGCCCGGGGGCAAGAACGGGCCGCTCACCTTCCTGACCGGGGAGGAGGCCCTGGCCACCATCAAGGTCCCCGAGGGCTATCACATCGAGCAGTGGGCCACCGAGGTGGAGTTCCCCGACCTCGCCAACCCAGTCCAGATGTCCTTCGACAACCAGGGGCGGCTTTGGGTGGCGACCATGCCTTGCTACCCACACTTCCGGCCCGGAGACCCGAGGCCCGACGACAAGCTCTTGATCCTCGAGGACACCGACGGCGACGGAAAGGCCGACAAGCAGACGGTCTTCGCCGACGGCCTGCACCTGCCGATGGGGTTCGAGTTTGCCCCCGAGGGCGTCTACCTCTCCCAGGGCATCAACCTGGTGCTGCTGCGCGACTTGGACGGTGATGACCACGCCGACGTTCGTGAGATCGTGATGAGCGGCTTCGACGACCACGACACCCACCACGCCATCAGCGCCTACTGCGCAGACCCCTCTGGTGCGATCCTGATGTGCGAGGGGACCTTCCTACGCACCAACGTCGAGACCGCCCACGGCCCGGTGCGCGGCACCAACGGAGGCTTCTACCGCTTCAACCCCCAGCGCCGCCACCTGGAGCGCCACGCCCAGCTCTCCATCCCCAACCCGTGGGGTGTCGCCTTCGATGAGTGGGGACAGCACTTCTTCCTGCACACCTCTGGCCCCACGGTCGAGTGGATGCTGCCCGGCTCCATCCGGCCCCGCTACGGAGTCGCGAATCCCGGCAGCAAGAACCTGATCGAGGCGGCGCACCGTGTGCGCCCCACCTCAGGCATCGAGTTCATGAGCAGCCGGCATTTCCCTGACGAGGTTCAGGGAGACATGATGCTCAACAACGACATCGGGTTCTTGGGAACGAAGCAGCACCGGATGTTTGATGAGGGCGCAGGCTTCGGGACAGCCTTTCGGCAAGACCTGACCCACTCCACCGACGGCAACTATCGACCTGTCGACCTGGAGATCGCGCCGGATGGCTCCCTGTATATCGTCGACTGGCACAACTCGCTGATCGGTCACATGCAGCACAACGCCCGTGACCCTCACCGGGACCACGCCCACGGGCGCATCTACCGCATCTCCTACCCTAGCCGGCCGCTGGTCGAGCCAGCGAAGGTCGCTGGGGCCACGATCGAAGAGCTCCTCGAGAACCTGAAGCTGCCCGAGTACCGCACCCGCTACCGCACCCGTCGTGAGCTCCGCGGCCGCGATGCGGACGTGGCTCTCCCCGCTGTCGGGCGCTGGGTCGCAGGGCTGGACGAGTCCGAGGCTGGGTTCGAACACCACCTACTCGAAGCCCTCTGGGTCACCTGGGGATTCGATCAGGTAGACGAGCAGCTCCTGCGCCGCCTGCTACGTGCTGAGGACCCCCGAGCCCGTGCAGCGGCGGTGCGTGTCCTGCGCTACAACGCCCACCGCATCCCCGACCAGGCCGCGCTCCTGAGCGAGGCGGCGAGTGATACGAACGAGCGAGTGAAGATGGAGGTCATCACTGCTGCCTCGTGGCTCGATCGGGCTGACGGGCTCGCCGTTCTGGCCATCGCATCTTTCGATCCCGAAGCGTCTGTCGAACCGGTCGCCCAGAACGTAAAGATGCACGAGGGGGGAGGTCGAATTGAACTCCAGCATCCTGCCCTGGAGGGAGTGAGCTCCTTCCGCATGACCGTCAGGCGTGGGGATGGGATCATCAACTTGGCCGAGATGCAGGTCACCAGCGGCGGCAAGGACGTGACCGCCCAGGCCGAGCTCTCCCAGTCGTCTGAGTACAACGGTGGTCAGTATCCGATCAAGAACCTCGTCGACGGCAACAAGAGCAACTTCTCCCACACCTCCACCGAGGTAAACCCCTGGATCGAGGCGCGCTTCAGCGAGCCGATCTCCATCGACCAGGTGACGATCTGGAACCGCAAGGGGTTCGAGAGCCGGTTCAGCCCGGCCGAGGTGACCTTCTTCGCTGGGGACCGTGAGCTCGCCAAGCTCGCGGTCAAAATCGAGGGTGGCGCTGGCATCCATGGGGACTCCTGGTTGGGCAAGCCCCTGCGTACGGCTGAGGCGCACCTGAAGGGCCAGAGCATCGTCGAGGAGGTCGTCGTCACGCCCCCCGCGCACCTCAGCGCTGACGCGGCCGAGCGCTATGTAGCGGGCGCGGAGATCTACGCCCGCGACGGCCACTGCTCCACCTGCCACCAGCCTGACGGTCTGGGTCTGCAGGGTTCGGGCTTCCCGCCTCTCGCGGACACCGAGTGGGCCACGGGCGACGAGGACCGGCTGATCAAGCTCACCCTGAACGGCCTGTTGGGCCCGATGGAGGTCAAGGGCAAGCCCTACCCGGGCCTGGTTCCGATGACTCCCTTCGGTGACCTGCTCAATGACGAGGAGCTCGCCGCGGTCCTGACCTACGTGCGCAGCTCCTTCGGCAACCAGGCCTCGGTCATCACGCCGGAGAAGGTGGCCCAGGTCCGTGTGGCGAGCCAGGCCAAGGTCGGCTTCTACTCCCCTGAGGAGCTGGAGGGTGGCGCGGCTACAAAGGGACGTGTCTTCGTGAAGATGTGGACCATGGACCACCTCGCTGGCGCAGTCAGCGCCCCTCTGCGAGGTCGATCCTTCGAGAGCGGTCGCGCCATGTTCGAGGCCGCGACCTGCTCGGCCTGCCACAACATCCAGGGGACAGGCGGCCAGGTCGGCGCCGACCTCTCGACGGTCGGTGAGGCCTACAGTCCAGAGGAGCTCTTGCGCCACGTCCTTGAGCCTGCCTACAGCGTCAAGGACGAGCACCGGCTGTACGCGATCATCCTCGACGACGAGTCCCGCTACTTCGGGCTGATCGTGGAGCGCGACGAGGAGAAGCTCGTCGTGGTCGAGAACGTGCAGGCCCCCGACGAGACGGTGACCCTCTACAGCGACGAGATCGCGGAGGTCGTGCCCCTCAAGGACTCGGCCATGCCCACCGGGCTACTGGTGACCCTCACCCAGGAGGAGATCCTCGACCTGCTCGCCTACGTCACCGCCAACGGCGCAGCTGGCCACCCGGTCTTCGGCAAGTAGCCAGGCCCAGCGCCCGCCCTCAAGGTCTGGGCGCGGGTCTAGGCCGCCAAGAGTGCGCTACGCCGGGCGAGGTCGGCGCTGCGCATGTGATCCACTCTCGCCTGTAGTCCTTACAGGACCTAGGAGGCGCCGTACGCTCCGAGGTCCCTAGCTCCGTTCAGCTCTTCGTCGCCGGTGCGTATGCGGCCGCCCTCGCTCCAATAAAAGGCGATCGATTGCGGCCGGTACATGTCCGTCCGTCGGAAGACCTGGAAGGGGAGATGTGCTCGCTGGATGGAGTCGCAGGTCTCGTGGAACAGCTCAGGCGGAATCTCCAACTCTCTCTCATTCTGTGCACCCCCGCGCCCTGCCGGCAGGAATTGATAGAGGTGCCAGGCGTGGACGTTTTCGGCCACCGAGTGGTAGGCGGCTAGGTATCGGCCCAGGTCTGCGAGCCCGTCCACGTTGACGGAAGTGATCACGGTAGAAAGCGTCACGGAGCTGGACTCCTGCTGCAGCTCTTCAAGCCGCCCGAGCACGGTGTGGTGGTGTCCTCCCTTCGCTTGGCGCATCGTGTCGTGTACCTCGGGTTCTACTGACTCCAGGGGGAGGATCCAGCGGTCGACACAGTCCAACTTGGCGAACCCTAAAGGGACGCCGATACCATTCGTACCGACTTGAACGGTCAGGTCGCGGGCCTTGGCCTCTCGCGCCAGAGCGACCAGGTCGCCGGGCCAGGCGAAGGGTTCACCACCACCGAAGATCACGACACGGATTCCGATATCGCACAAGTGATCGAGCAGGCCCACAGCCTCGGAGAACTCCAGTCGATCTACATTGTCATCGGTGATGCAGAACGAGCAGGTCATGTTGCACTGGGGCTGCAGGAACACGACGGCGATCGTGGCATGTTGAGGGACGCGGGGGCGCACGGGTGGATTATCGGTAAGTTGCGTCCAGTTTGCGGTACGCAACCCTCCGTATACCGCGGGGAGCTGGGCATAAACTCCCGCCCGGTGGCTCTAGGTTCGCCGGTGAGCTCTGCTGACATCGATGGCTCGTCAGGCTTTGGCGGAGGCCTGAGGCCGGTCGAGCCTGACGCGTGCTCGCGAGGCCGTGGTGGCGCTCCATCCCATGTGGCTGACCTCTTGGCGGGCTCCTGAGCCCTCTCTTTTTCTTAGGGAATCGCAATATATTTTCGGAGCGTAGGTCTCCGATACAGAGCTGAGCGACCACCACAACATGTAGGGGTGATTCCCTAAATGCGGGGGGGGAGGCCCCGAGATTTGGTGGCCGTTGAACTGACGCACTAAGGCGCCCAGGGGTGCTGCGCTGGCTGATTCCTAAAAAGCTGCCCTGTGGGTATTGCGAGGTGCGTTTTGGGGGTAGAGAATACCAATGTGGTGGAAAGTGGTGGAAAGTGGAATTCACGGTGCGAGAGATGCCTGAGTCATCTCAAGGGCAAGTCCACAATGACAGCGACTCAGGGAGGGCGGTCATGAGCGCTGTCTTCTACGGAGACTCGTTCCACACCGTCGACGCCAAGAACCGCGTCCACGTGCCCAAGCGCTTCCAAGAGGCGCTCGCACGAGATGGGGAAGGGAGCCTCGCTTGCTATCTCTCGCTCGGCGTCGATGGCTGCCTGTACATCTTCAGCGAAGACGGCTTCCGCGACGCGATGGCGCGCCTTGAGACACAGGCCATCACAGGACCTGAGCAGCGACGGCTGCAACGGCTTTTCTTCGCCAACACCCGTCGCGTACAGCTGGACGCGGCGGGACGTTTGCTCGTGCCAGAGAAGCTGAGAGCTGCCGTCGGAATTGAGCGCGAGGTCGCCATGGTTGGCGTGGCGCACCGCGCAGAGATTTGGCCCCGCGCAGCGTGGGAGGCCTTCGAGAGCTCCAACGCCGACGACGGTCTGGATGACCTTCACACGATCCTTTGTTCACCCCCCGGGAGCGGTGGGGAGGCGAGCGCGCGCTGAGGCGCGAGCGCGGAGGAGATGGCGATCACGATGGCAGCCGCCCACCGAGGGGATCCGCACACAGGGAACGATGGAGTCCACGCGCCTGTCCTCGCGGCCGAAGTGATCGAGGTCTTTAGGGAGGCGCTCTCATGCGGAACAGAGGCCTGGCTCGTCGACGGGACCGTCGGCGCTGGCGGACACACACGCTCGCTCCTTGAGGCCTACCCGAACCTCTCCGTCCTCGCCGTTGACCAAGACCCCGACTCCCTGGCCGAGGCGGCGCCAGTCCTCGAGCCCTTCGGCGACCGCGTTCGCTTGCGGAGATGTCGCATGAGCCAGCTGGGCGGGCTCTTGCGCCGCGAGGGGCTCTCCGACATCGCTGGCTTCCTCTTCGACATCGGCGTCTGCTCGCTTCACCTCGACAGGCCTGAGCGGGGCTTCTCTTTCCGCGATGACGGGCCGCTCGACATGCGCATGGACCCCTCCAGAGAGCGCACCGCTGCCGACGTGGTCAACTCCTGGGACGAGCGTGACCTCGCCGATCTCTTCTTCCACGAGGGGGGCGAGCGGCGCTCACGTCAGGCCGCTAGCGCCATCATCGAGGCGCGCAGGCGGGTGCCTTTCCAGCGCACGGCCGCCCTCGCAGATGTCATCGCTAAGGCCGTGGGCGGGGGCGGACGCATCCACCCTGCGACCCGCTGCTTCCAGGCCCTGCGCCGGGTCGTGAACCAAGAGGGCGAAGAGCTCAAGCGCGGTATGCAAGCCGCTGAGCACCACCTCAACCCCGGCGGGCTCCTCGCTGTCATCACCTTCCACTCAGGTGAAGATCGTGAGGTGAGGCGCTTCCTCACCGGACGCGCGAGGGCCGGATACTGGGACCTCGCAGCGGGCAAGCCGCTGCGCGCAGGGCGAGATGAGGTCTCAAGGAACCGCCGCTCGCGGAGCGCTGTCTTGCGCTGGGCGACGCGCGCACGAGCCGCAAGGGGAGAGGCATGACTCGCACGATCCTCACGGTCTGTCTGTGGTCGCTCTGCGGTCTGGTCGGCTTGTATACGTCGCGAGTCAACGCTCTGAACGTTGAGACAGAGCAGCGCCTTGAGGGCAAGCGGGCCTACCTCCTCTGGGACAAAGAGGCGAACGGGAGCCTCGGCATCCTGATCGAAGGGGAGAGCCTCAAGATGGAAGAGGGCTTCGGCGTAGACGAGGACAGCACTTCGGAGGAGGAAATCGATGAGTTCTAGTGAGAGATTTATCGCGCGCTCAGGGTTGAAGCCCCTGGGCATGCTCTCGGCCTGCATCGTCTTGTTCATGGTGATCGCAGGGAGGGTCACTGAGGGGGTTGTCAACGGGAGCAGCAAGACGCCTAGGGAGCCCCTGTTCTCGCGGACACACATCAACCCAAAGTGGGACGTGATCGACCGAGAGGGGCGCGTGCTCGCTACGGATTCTCGCTGGCTAGAGCTCAGCCTGAGCCCGAGGGCGATGTGGCAAGGGCACACCCCTGAGAGGATCGCGCGCGGACTCAGCGAGTGCCTCGACGAGGACAGGGACATCGCGTGGCGCGACAGCCTGGACAAGATGATCCCGGACGCGAACTTCGGCATGATTCAAGTCAGCCTCATGACTCAACCTCCCGACGGCGAGGCGCCTGCTGAGCGCTTCATCGGTGAGAGGGAGATCCGGCGCTTGGATGAGTGGCTGGTCAAGGGCGAGCGCGGCGTCCCGGTGAACGGCATGTGGCTCCAGCCGGTTGGCTCCGCTGGGCAATACAGGATCTGTTGGATGCCGGAGCTCCTCCTGAGCGAGGCGACCCGGGAGGCGCAAGGGTTCAGGCAGGAGCGCGAGGACGAGAGCGGCTACATCGACCAGCCGGCGGCGTGGTGTCGTCAGGTCGCCACACGGCTCGCGCCCTGCCTTGGGCTGGTCGGGTTAGAGACTTTGCGCGCGCGTGAAGAGGTCTGGAAGCTCCTCATGCCAGACCCTTTTGAGGTGGTGTTCGACCGCCTCTCCACTGTCGAGGGACAGCGGGTCAGCGAGTTCATGGCCGCCGAAGGGATCAGTGAGGGACAGATGAAGCTGTCCTGGTACCGCGAGCGCTCTTATCCGATGGCCGGAGGCTCGGGCCTGGATGAGGGCTACGCATGGCTGGGCCCCTGGCGCTACCGGAGCCAAGAGCACTGTGAGCGCGTCGTCCTCGCGCGGCACTCACTCCCCTCCATCGCGAGCGCTTCGCCGGAGCGCCGAGCGGCCTTGAGGCGCGAGGTCCGGCAAGAGGCCACGCGCAAGATCCCGCTCTCACGCCTTGAGGCGACGTGCAAGGAGCTCTTTACTCGCAAGGAGTTCCAGCCCTTCGTCGCCGCCCCGGCTGAGTTCTCTTTCTTCGCCTACCACCCGGCTCGCGGGCGCAGCCAGCGCTCCTTCTACGGCGCCGTGGAAGAGGGCGAGACCCCGCGCGTCCAGACGACGATCGACGCGCGCCTGCAGAACTTCTTGCACCGCTCCCTGGAGGAGGTGCTCGGGGAGCACGACGCCGCGCTGGCGATGGGAGTCGTCATCGACGTCAACACTGGCGAGATCCTCGCCATCGACGGCGTGAGCCAATACGAGCAAGAGCAGTTCCTCCCGCTGCAGTACGCGTTCACCCCAGGCTCCACCTTCAAGCCGCTCATCGCAGCGACCGCGCTTGAACTCGGGGTGGTGAGGCCTGAAGACCGCTTCAGGACCTACGGTCGGGCGCTGAGCGTGGGAGATATCATCGACGGCTGTCGTCGGCGGTCCATCGGTGAGGCGCGCAACTCCGAGCTCGGAGTGGACGGCACCCTCAGCTTGCGGGAAGGCCTCGCCCACTCGATCAACGCGGTCATGGTGCAGGTCGGCCTGGCGATCCCGAAGGATTACCTCTACTCGATCCTCCTCACCCTCGGCTACGGCCAGCGGCAAGAGACCGAGCTCGGGACGACGAACCCTGGGATCATCACCCCCTATGACCGATGGTCGCAGTGCTACACCCAAGCCTCCGTGAGCTTCGGACACGAGATCATGTGCACGCTCTGGCAGCACACAGCCGCACTCTCCGCACTCATCCGCGGCGGTGAGTGGCTCCCGCTCCACGTGCTTCAAGGCGTCACTAGGGGAACACTCGAGCAGCCTGTGAGCTCCGGTCTGGGCCACGATGTCTTCTCCAGCGAGACCTCTCACGAGGTGCGCGAGATGATGCGGCTCGCCGCTCGCGTCGGGACAGGCAAGCGCTTCTACCAGTTGCTCAATGCGGCCGGGGTTCCGCTCATCTTTGGCTGCAAGACCGGGACCACACAGAAGGAGCCTGGGACCTCTTGCGCGCACCTCGAGCTCTCTTGCTCCGAGGAGAACATCCAGCGGAAGCGAGATGGACTGCCCCTCCACAACTGCACAAAGCACGGTCGCACCGGGACGCGCCCGCACTCGCGCGACTGCTACACGGCCTCCATGATGGCCTTCGGGAGCGTTGGTGACCCCAACGCACCCGGCCCGCGGGCCGGAGAGGAGCGCGAGGTCATGGTCTTTGTCGTGGTCGATGAACCGCGCGGTGAGAGCTACTACGGCTCGCAGATCGCGGGTCCCACGGTCATGGCTGTCCTCAAGGAGGCCTTGGGTCTGACTCGAAACGGCCAGCCCTTCTCGGAGGTGATCCCTCTGGCAGTGAGCGTCCCCCACGAGGTCGCGCGCGGACTCAGCGAGGACCCCGTCCTCGAGATCCCCGCGAACGCGGACAGGGAGGATGAGCGGTGATGCTGCGCGCGCTCGTAGAAGAGTTCGGGGGAGAGGTGACAGGCGACATCGAAGGGGTAGAGGTCACAGGCGCTCGCCTAGACAGCAGAGCGGTTCAGGTTGGAGACCTCTTCTGTGCGCTCCCTGGAGCTCGATCAGACGGTGGAGCCTTCATCGGGGACGCGGCCTCAAACGGGGCCGCGTGCGTCCTCGCGCCGGCCGACACGAGTCACGAGACGGACATCCCCGTCTGGTGCCACGAGCGCCCGCGCGACACCTTCGGCGCGGTCGCGGCGCGCCTGCACGGGGACCCCTCCAAGGACATGAAGGTCGTGGCCGTGACCGGGACCAACGGAAAGACGACCGTCGCACACCTCACCGCAGAGCTCATCGATCGCACGGGTGAGAGCAGCGCATGCCTGGGGACGGTCGGACATCGTGTCGGAGGTGAGGCGCTCGCGACGACGCACACGACCCCGGATGCAGCAGAGCTCCAGCGCTTGCTCGCTCGCCATCACGGCGCTGGAGGGAGGTACGCCTGTCTGGAGGCCAGCTCGCACGCGCTCGACCAAGAGCGCCTGGCTGGACTCTCCGTAGACGTGGCGGTCTTTACGAATCTCTCGGTCGATCACCTCGACTACCACGGCGACCTCGATGAGTACGCGCGCTCGAAGCGGCGTCTGTTCGAAGCGCTGGATGAAGGGGGCGTCGCCGTTGTCAACGCGGCAGACCCGAGGGGAGAGGAGATGGCTGAGGCCGCGCGCGCCCGAGGCGCGCGCGTCCTCTACTTTGGTCGCGATGACTCCGAGCTCAGGGCGCAGAGGGTCGAGCTCGGTTCACTCTGCACGAGCTTCGAGCTAGTCCTCGCAGATGAGGCCGCCTCCGTCGAGACCTCCCTCTTGGGACGCTTCGGCTTGGAGAACGCGCTCGCAGCCGCCGGGGCCGCGACGGCCTGTGGGCTTTCCATCGCTGAGATCGCCAGCGGTCTCACAGCGGCCACCTCGCCGCCAGGCCGGATGGAGCTCGTGGACACAGAGGGGAGGGGCTTCACCGTGCTCGTAGACTTCGCTCACACCGCTCGGGCCCTTGAGGGCGCGCTCGAGACCCTGCGTCCGCTCCTCGGAGAGGGCGGGAGCCTCTCAGTGGTCTTTGGTTGCGGCGGCGAGCGAGACAAGAGCAAGCGCGCTCCCATGGGCAGGGCGGCCGCAGAGGGCGCAGACCGCGTCTACATCACGAGCGACAACCCGCGCGGCGAAGACCCGCAGAGCATATGTGACGCTGTCTTAGATGGCGCTCGCGAGGGCGACGCGCTGGTAGAGGTCGAGCCGGATCGCAGGCGCGCCATCCGTGCCGCGCTCGAGGCGGCAGAGCCCGGAGACGTCGTCTTGATCGCGGGCAAGGGCCACGAGGCCCAGCAAGAGATCGCGGGGGAGAGAGTCTCCTTCGATGATCGCCTCGTCGCAGCTAGGGAGCTACAGGGTTGATGCGCGCGAGCGTGGAGGAGATCGTGAGTTCAACAGAGGGGAGAGTGGTGCGCGGAGACGGCGCACGTGAGGTCCACGGGGTCAGCACCGACACCCGCGCGATCGACCCTGAGCAGCTCTTCATCGCGCTCGAAGGCCCCAACTTCGACGGGAATGAGTTCGCGCTTGAAGCGTGCGAGTCCAAGCCCGGCGCGCTCCTCTTGCGTGACGGTCACCCGTCGCTCCCAGGCATGATCGAGCGGCTCCCCGAAGACGCCGTCGTAGTGCTTCACCCGGCCCCGCGTGCGGCGCTGGGGAGGCTCGCGTCCTGGCACCGCGCTCGCCTAGACGTCCCGGTGATCGGCATCACAGGGAGCTGCGGCAAGACCACCACCAAGAACGTCCTCGTTCATCTCCTGGGCTCGTCTCGGCGCGTCGTCGGTTCGCCTAACTCATTCAACAACGACATAGGCGTGCCGCACACGCTGTTCCTCGCGGATGATTCGACCGAGGCGCTCGTCGTTGAGATAGGGACGAACGCGCCCGGCGAGATCGCCGCGCTCTGCCGCACCGCGCGCCCGACCGGCGCCATCATCACGAACGTCGGCGCGGCGCACCTTGAGGGGCTAGGCTCGGTGGAGGGTGTCGCCCAAGAGAAGGGAGACCTCGCGGCGAAGATCGAGGTCGGCGGCTTCTGTGTCCTGAACGCGAACTGCCCTTGGACGCCGACCATCGCAGAGCGGACACAGGCAGACGTCATCACTTTCAGCGTCGAAGGCGAAGGAGACCTCGACGCGCGCGACCTCTACACCCACGGCGCAGGGACGACCTTCCGTCTGGAGGGGCACGAGGTGACCTCGCCGCTCGTCGGAGCCCACAACGTGGAGAACCTCCTCGCGGCCCTCGCCGCCTGCAGGGGGATGGGGCTGGAGCTCGCAGAGGTCTTGCCGGCCGTCAGCGGTGTGCGGAGCGCGCGCGGACGAATGGAGCGCATCGAGCTCGACGGGCTCACGCTCCTAGACGACAGCTACAACGCGAACCCTGCGTCAGCGCTCGCGAGTGTGCGCGTCCTCTGCGGCGTGCACGGGCACGGCCGTCGCGTCCTCGTGCTGGGAGAGATGCTCGAGCTGGGTGAGCACTCCGACCCCGCCCACAAGACGATCGGGGCCGAAGCCGCGGCGCGTGGGGTAGACCTCCTCGTGTGCGTAGGTGAGCTCGCTCGGGCGACGGCGGCTGGCGCCCTCGAGGCCGGCCTCAGCGAGGAGTGCGTCCACCACTTCGAGACCGCGGAGGAGGTCGTCGCAGCGAGCGGCGAGCTCCTCTCGCACGACGACGTCGTCTTGGTGAAGGGCAGCCGTCGCGTCGGTCTTGAGCGCTTGGTCCGTCACCTCACCGATCGCCACAAGAGCGGAGGCGCCTCGTGATCCCTGGGCTCTTTGAAGACCTGATCCGCTTGGACCTCTTCGGGTACATCACCTTCCGCATGGCAATGGCCGGCTTGACGGCCTTCGTCCTCGCGATCTGGTGGGGCAACCTCACGATCGGTTGGTTGAAGTCCAAGCGCGTAGTGGAAGACCTCACCGCGACCGACCTTCAGCCTCGCCCTGACATTCAGACCCACAAGGCGAAAGAGGGCACCCCGACGATGGGCGGGAGCTTCCTCGTCGGCGCCTTCCTCGCCTCGACCTTGCTCTGGGCGCGGCTCGACAACATCCACGTGATCCTCGCGCTGGTGCTCGTCGCGGGCTTCGCAGCGGTCGGCTTCGTAGACGACTGGCGCAAGCTGACGATCCCCAAGTCGATGGGGATCTCGGCCACGTCCAAGATGATCGGGCTCACGATCGTGACCTTCGCTGTCCTCGGCGCCTGGCTCTACTACGTCCACACCACGGACAGGCTCTCGATGCTCTCGCTCTACTTCCCGGTCGTGAAGGACTGGGAGGTCCCCCTCGCCTCGTGGGGCGTCATCGGGCTCGTGCTCTTCATCGGGGTGGAGTATGTGTGGATCGTCGGCACGTCGAACGCGGCGAACATCACTGACGGCCTAGACGGCCTGTGCGCGGGCTGCATGCTCATCGCTGGGCTGGCGTTGAGCGTCTTCTGCTACGTCGCCGGTCGCTACGACTGGGCGGCTTATCTGCTCTTGCCCCACGTCCCTGAGGCCTCTGAGATGGCGATCCTCGGTGGCGCGTTGTGCGGCGGATGCATGGGGTTCCTGTGGTTCAACTCGCACCCAGCGCAGGTCTTCATGGGGGACTCTGGCTCGCTCCCCATCGGCGGCCTCTTGGCCTGGATGGCGCTGGTCGCGAAGCAGGAGCTCGTGCTGCCGCTCATCGGCTTCGTCTTCTACGCGGAGATCGGTTCGAGCTTTCTCCAGAGGAGCTACTTCAAGGCGTCGGGGGGCAAGCGCCTATTCACCTGCGCGCCCATCCATCACGGGCTGGAGCGGCATGGCGGCGTCTTTAACGAGGGCGTTGCGCCGTGGCATGAGAGCAAGATCGTCGTTCGCGCGTGGATCGTAGCTGCGGTCTGCGCGATGGCTGGCTTGGGGCTCATGAAGGTTCGCTGATGTCTAGGTTCAGGAGGAGAAAGGGCGACCCCACGCCGAACAACTCAGAGGTTCAGCTGAGCCTCTGGGAGACCGTCAGCGAGCGAGCCTCTGTCTTCGTGCAGAGGGTCGCGGCGCCTGACCCAGCGCAGCCCGCCTTCGTCGTGATGAGCTGCGTCCTCGCGCTCTTTGTCATCGGATTCATCCTGCAGGCCTCGCACGCCGCGACCACGCGCGGGATCGAGGGCTACGAAGCAGAGGTGATCCAGCAGGCCCGCTTCCGCGCTGCAGCCATCGCCTGCCTCCTCTTGGGAGTGCGCCTCGGTCCGCAGACCTTCCAGCGTGTCATCCCGCACCTCTTCGCGCTCTCTCTCTTCTTCCTCTTCGCGGTCTGGATACCGGGCCTCGCTAAACCTGAGAACGGCTCACATCGCTGGATTCAGATCTTCGACTTCAGCTTCCAGGCCTCAGAGTTCGCGCGCGTCGCCCTGGTCTTGTGGACAGCAGACCGCTGCGCGCGGATGGGGGACAGGCTGATGTCCTCATCGAGGACGCTCCTGCCAGTCGTCGGTGTCGGGGTCTTTGTGTGCATGCTCGTCTTCTTAGAGCCCGACCTCGGAGGGAGCGTGGTCTTGATGACCTGCTTCTTCCTGACGCTGTGGGTAGGTGGCGCGTCGACGAAGAAGACCCTCGCGCCCTTGCTCCTGTTAGTCGCCGGAGTGGGCATGGCAGCGTTCATGGCCAACGAGTACGTCCGCAACAGGATCTACAGCTTCCTCTACGGCGCCGGAGAGGGGCAAGTCTCTGACGCTGAGATGGCGATCTGGAGCGGCGGCTACATGGGCGAGGGGCTGGGCAACGGGCTCTCTCGTCGACTCGGCTTCATCCACCAAGAGACGGACTATGTCTTCTCCCTGGTGGGTGAAGAGTTCGGGCTCATCGGGATGCTGATGGTGATCGGACTCTTCGCCTGCATCGCTTGGTTTGGACTCCGTATGGTCCTCGCGATCCCGGATCGCTTCCGCGCCCTCTCAGCTTTCGGGCTGCTCTTGTGCGTCCTCATCCCGGCCCTCATCCACATGATGGTCTCGGTCGGGCTCGCTCCTCCCAAGGGCATGACGTTGCCGTTCCTGTCGAACGGCGGGACCTCTCTCGTCATGTCCTCGCTCGCGTGTGGCCTCGCCTTGGGCGCGGCCCGAACACCCAAAACAACCAGCGCGGCAACGAGGTCGCGCTGGAGCCCCTTAGATCGCATCCCCCAATCATGATGATGGAAACACCTAACCTGATGGACGTCCCCTCCCACGCCACGCGCCGCATTGAGCGCTACGGCCTGCTCGCACTGATCCTCTTCCTCACGACCTTTGGTGTGCTCTACCTCTGGGACGGTCCGGTCGGTGAAGAGTCGACCCCGGACACGGTCATGGCAGGAGGCGGCGCGGTCCCTGGGTATCACCCGCGCTCAACAGCGCGCCCAGATCGGCCGAGGAGCGAGGCGAGCGCCATCGAGAGGCGCGCCAGCAGACCCCCGCTCGCGAGCGAAGACCCGGAGCAGCGACACCTCGCGATGAAGCAGCGGGCACGGAGCGCGATGCTCAGCGTGGGGAATGATGGCGCTGCGCAGAGCGGGCAACCCCTCGGGAGCGTGGACAGGAACAAGATGGTCAAACACTACCGACAAGCCGAGTCGGATGGAGAGGAGGCCTTCAGCAGCCTCGCTCCTGACGTCTCGGTCTCCGGCTACAGCGGGCGGAAGAGGGAGTCCGCGCAGGGGTTGAAGAGGGCCAGCGCCCCCAAGGAGAAGATGGAGTACTTGGTGCGGTCTGGAGACTGCCTCTCAAAGATCGCGCAGCGCGAGCTCGGGAGCGTCAAGAACCTCGGGCGCCTGCTCGAGGTGAACGGCCTCAGCTCTAACTCCACGTTGCGCGTCGGTCAGCGGCTCATCCTGCCGCACATCGGCGACTCAGCGCCTGTGCGCGGCAAAGACCTCAAGCGAGATCCGGCGCCTGCGCTCGAGTCCAGGGACTGGGCGATGGTCACGGTCAAGGAGGGCGACTCACTCTGGAAGATCGCGGCTCGTGTGTTAGACGACGGGAATCGCTATCGGGAGATTATGGATTGGAACCAGCTGAATTCAGAGACGCTCCAGCCTGGTACGAAGCTCAGAGTGCAGCTCTCGGCGAGCGCCGCGCTCGCCATGGGAGGTGGCAAGCGATGAGCGAGACCTTCATGAGATGGTTCGTCGTCTCGGCGATCCTCGTGGGCAGCCTGCACGCAGGCGAGACCTTCCGCCTGATGTTCGACTCTCCGAGCGCTCAGCCGCTGGAGATGTTCGCCGCGACACCGGTTGAGGCAGCGGCTCCGAGCCGCTCCTAACGCGAAGTGCGGCTCGCCTTTGCAGGCGGCGGCACCGGCGGGCACATCGCCCCTGGCCGGCGCGTGCTCGAAGCGCTCGACGAGCGCCTCGTTGACCTCGTCTGGTTCACCAGCGGGCGGGCGGTCGAAGACCGCGCGCTCGCTGGGATCGAAGAGAGCTTGGGTGAGGCCTCGTGGGAGCGGGTGAAGGGTGAGCTCGAGCCCGCGGCTGGAGGTGCGCCCGGGATAGGCCGCATCGCGCTCCGCTTGTTGCCAGAGGTCTTGAGCGCGCGTCGCGCGCTCCGGCGACACGAGAGCGAGGTCATGTTGGGGCTCGGGGGCTTCTCCGCGCTCGCGCCGGTCTTAGCCGCGCGCAGCCTGGGGATCCCCTGCGCTTGGCTTGAGGTGAACACCGTGAGCGGGCGCGCGACGAGGGCGCTAGCCCCCTTCTGTTCGCGCGTGTGGCACGCCTGGGGCGCGACCTCGCGTGGCCGTGAAGCGGACGTCGTCGTCGGTCCTCCGCTGGATCCTCGCCTCTTCGCTGTGGCGGAAGAGCGGAGAGCGCCTGCCAAGCGCGAGTCGCTAGGCTTCGATGCGAAGAGGCCGCTCTTGGTGGTCTTAGGCGGGAGTCAAGGAGCGCTTGGCCTGAACCGCTTCATCGCTGAGCACGCGCCCACTCTCGTGGAGGGAGGGCTCTCGGTCCTCCATCAGTGCGGGCCCGGTCGGACAGAGGAGGGCGCAGGGACGCTCGAGAGCTATCGCGCCGTGGAGTTCGTCGAAGACGTACCGGAGCTCTTGGGCGCTGCGGAGCTCGCGCTAGCGCGGGCAGGCGCGTCAACTGTGGCAGAGCTCGGCGCTGCGCGGGTCCCGGCTGTGTTCGTGCCTCATCCTGCGAGCCCGGACAGGCACCAGCATCACAACGCAGAGCTCTTAGGAAGAGGAGCTAGGGTGGTGGATGAGGGGGATCTCAACTCTGCCTCTGTCGCCGAGCTCATCCGGCTCGCTGGCCCACGCGGTGCGGACGAGCGTGAGCAGATGAGGGAGGTCCTCTGCGGGAGGGTCCCAGGAGAGGGCGCAGGGCGCGTAGCGCAGGGCTTGCTCCAGCTGATCGGGCGCTCTTGAGAGGTTAGGAGGTAGAGAGGCTTGGAGTGAGGGCAAGGTTTCGGTCGAATAAGCCAACCCCACGCGCCGCGGGAGAGCACGAGAGAACACCAGGAGAACCAGCAGAGATGGAAAAAGTGACGAGCCAACAGAGACAGGTCGAAGGGCCTGTCCACTTCCTCGGGGTCGGAGGCGCAGGCGTCTCAGGGGCGCTCCGGATCGCTCGCGCAGCAGGCGTCGAAGTCACCGGCGCTGACGACGCCTCGACACGCTTCACCACTCTCCTAGAGCAGGAGGGGGTCATGGTGAGCTATGGAGAGCAGGCCCTCCCAGAGGGGACCCGCGTCTTGGTGCGCTCAGCGGCCGTCCCCGACACACACCCGGCATGCCAGGCCGCCGTCGCCCGCGGCGTCGAGGTCATCAAGTACGCGCAGTTCCTCGCGCGGATTTGTCCTGCGGGGAGGACGCTCGCGGTGGCGGGGACGCACGGGAAGACCACAGTCTCTTGGATGCTCTACCACGCCTTGCGAGGGATCGTGCGTGACTGCGGCGGGCCCAAGCCGGGCGCGCTCGTGGGCGGCGTCTGCCAGCGCGCGGAGACCAACGCGGTCGCTCCGGAAGTGGGCGGCAGCTTCGCGGTCGAGGCGTGCGAGTACGATCGATCGTTCCTGCAGCTCGATCCGCGGGCAGCGATCATCACGAACTTAGAGGCCGACCACCTCGACTATTACGGGACCTTCGAGGCGATCGAGGAGGCCTTCTCGCGCTTCGTCGACAGGGTAGAGGACGACGGCCTCTTGGTCATCGGGCCCGACGTCTCAGAGGTCGTGGAGATGAGCGCGGGGTGTGAGGTCTGGCGCCTGGGTAAGGAGGTCCGGGTCGAGCTCCTCGGAGAGCGGCGAGGGCGATTCCGGTTCCGTGTCTGCGGCCCCAAGTGGGCGACGCCGGAGGTGGTCCTCAAGGTCGCGGGGGAGTTCAACGTGGAGAACGCGGCCATGGCGATCTCCTTGGCCGTGGGCCTCGCCTCAAGGGGTGGCAAGATCGACGCGACAGCTGCTGCCATGGGCGCGGCGCAGGGCGTCATGGAGTTCGAGGGGGTCGAGCGCCGCTTCGAGCTCTGGGGTGAAGAGGACGATGTGCGGGTGTATCACGACTACGCGCATCACCCGACAGAGGTGCGCGTGACCTTGGAGACGGCGCGGCGAGTGCTCCCCAAGCGCGAGCTGCACGTGCTCTTTCAGCCCCACCAGCACAGCCGCACAGCGCGCTTCCTAAAGGACTTTGTGGAGAGTCTGCGAGCGGCTGACCGGGTCATCGTCGCAGAGGTCTACGGCGCGCGCGCGCACATTGACACAGAGAGCGCTGGCTCGGAGGAGCTCGTGAGGCGCCTCGGATTAGCAGGAGTGGACGCTGTCTTCGGCGGCTCCTTGAGTGGCAGCGTCAGCGCTGCCTTGGAGGAGCTTCCTGCCGGGAGTGGGCTGCTCGTGATGGGTGCAGGAGACGTGGATGGAGTCCGTGAAGAGCTGCTCGAACGACTGGCCTTGCGCAGCGCTGCCGTCCGCTGACCTCGGCCCCCGCACGACCTTGAAGGTCGGCGGCACGGCGGAGTGGTTGGTGGAGCCCAAGTCTCCAGAGGAGCTGGTGGCTGCGGTCAAGCACGCGCGCGGGGAGGGCTTAGAGGTGCGCGTCTTGGGTGGCGGCGCGAACCTCCTGATCGTGCCGGAGACCCTCCCCGGCTGCGTGATCTCGACCGAGCTCTTGAACCGCACCTTCAGGCCTACAGACCTGGAGCCGGGCAGCGAGCTCGAAGGCAGCGACGCGCCCCTCGCCCGGGTGGCGCCCGAGGTGGTGAGCGAAGATCCGCGGCTCGTCCTCTGGGCAGGCGCGCGCCTGCAAGGGCTCGTGCGGATCGCCTACCAGCTCGGCCTGCGTGGGGCCGAGCTCCTGAGCGGGGTGCCCGGGCATGTGGGCGGCGCGCTGGCTATGAACGCGGGCAGCCGTGACTGGGGCTTCTGGGATCAGGTCGAGCGCGTCTGGCTCTTGGACCCAGCCACCGGTGAGGTCCTCGAGCGCGCGCGCGAGGAGTGCTCGCCCACCTATAGAGATGGTCACCTTGAGGGGAAGATCGCGCTCGCTTGCGTCCTCCGCTTTGAGCCCGATGACAAGGCGACCTTGAAGGCAGAGGCCGATGAGTACCTGCGCGCCAAGTGCGCTGCGCAGCCCGTCACAGAGCGCAGCGCTGGGTGCGTGTGGAAGAACCCGGACCCTGAGAAGAGCGACGGGCGCGGCGCAGGAAAGCTCGTCGATGACCTGGGGCTCACGGGGTTGAAGGTGGGGGATGCCATGGTGAGTCCTCAGCATGGAAACTTCGTCCTGAACACCGGTCGAGCGTCTGGCGGGGATGTCCTCGCGTTGATTGAGGAGGTCGAGGGCCGCGTCCGAGACGCCACAGGTATCAGCCTCGTCAGGGAGGTCTGCCTGTGGAATCCAACGTTCAGCGATCCTGAGGGTGGGGCTGACGACCAGAACGATTACTCTACTGACACCTCCGGCCCCGAGGGCGGGCCTGAGGACTCGGGCGTGTCAGGTGGACACGTCGAGGAAACCTCCAGCCCGCAAGGAACTGAGCGAGCCATGTCTGACATTGGCGCGGCTCCCCAAGTGGGGGAGCCCTTTCCGCTTTCCACCCTCCGTCACTCCGTCGCACACCTCATGGCCTCGGCCGTTGGGAAGCTCTATCCGGGCGTGCAGTTCGGCATCGGTCCCTCGATCGAGCACGGGTTCTACTACGACTTCGAGTTCCCAGAGCCCATCACGGAGAAGGACCTGAAGCGCATCGAGAAGGAGATGCGCAAGATCGCCAAGAAGGACAAGGAGATCGTCTGTGAGTCTCTGACCCGTGATGAGGCCAAGGCGAGGCTCCAAGCGAGCGGGCAGGAGTACAAGGTCGAGCTCCTCGACGCGATCCCCGAGGACGAGGCGATCACCTTCTACGGTCACGGCGAGTGGGCGGACCTCTGCGAGGGTCCGCACATCGACAGCATGGACCAGGAGTTCTACTTCAAGCTGCAGAACCTCGCAGGCGCCTATTGGCGTGGTGACGAGAACAACCCGATGCTCCAGCGCATCTACGGCACTGCCTTCTGGACCAAGGAGGAACTAGAGCAGCACCTCGAGTGGCTCGAGAAGGCCAAGGACTCAGACCACCGCAAGCTCGGCACTGACATGGACCTCTTCAGCGTCCACGCAGAGGTCGGCGGGGGGCTCGTCTTCTGGCACCCTAACCTCGGCGTCGTGCGCCACTGCCTCGAGCAGTTCTGGTGGGAGCTCCACACCAAGGGCGGCTACAAGCCTGTGTACACCCCGCACATCGCCCGCGAGGCGCTCTTCAACGTCTCGGGCCACCTCGAGAACTACGCAGAGATGATGTACTCGCCCATGGCCATCGATGAGCAGCCCTTCCGGGTCAAGCCGATGAACTGCCCGGGGCACATCATGATCTACAAGAACCGCGGCAGGTCGTACCGCGAGCTCCCGCTTCGATGGGCAGAGCTCGGCAACGTCTACCGCTACGAGCGCTCAGGCCAGCTGCACGGGATGCTGCGAGTCAGGGGCTTCACCCAGGACGACGCGCACATCTTCTGCACTCAGGATCAGCTCGCTGAAGAGATCGCGGGCGTCTGTCGCCTGACGAACACGATCCTCGAGACCTTCGGCTTTGAGTACACGGCCTACCTCGCGACGCGCCCGGCGGACAAGACCATCGGGGAGGCCGCCGCGTGGGAGAAAGCCACCGACGCCTTGAAGGAGGCCGCAGACTCCGTCGGGCTCGAGCTCGAGCTTGATGAGGGCGGCGGCGCCTTCTACGGCCCGAAGATCGACTACAAGATCCGCGACGCCTTCGGTCGTGAGTGGCAGAACTCCACCATCCAGTGTGACTTCAACTTGCCCGAGCGCTTTGACATGTCCTTCACGGACGCTGACGGCGAGCTCAAGCGACCGATCCTGGTGCACCGCGCCATCTTCGGGAGCCTCGAGCGCTTCGTCGGCGGCCTGATCGAGCACTTCTCCGGGAACTTCCCCGTCTGGTGTTCACCGACCCAGGTCGCGCTCATCCCGATCAGGGAGGAGCAGGCCGACCACTGTCGCGGTCTTGAAGGACAGCTCATGGAGCGCATGGCGCGCGTCGACTGCATGACGTCACCTGGCCACATGAACAAGAAGATCAAGGAGGCGCAGAAGCACAAGGTGCCCTTCCAGCTCGTCGTCGGCGAGCGGGAGGTGGAGGAGAACACCGTCGCTATCCGCCGTCGCGGCACTCGCGAGCAAGAGGTGGTGCCGTTCGCTGAGTTCCTCGAGCTCTTCGATCGCCTGGTCGCGACGAAGAGCCGCGAGCTGCGTTGATGCGAGCTCGCGCTCTGCTCCTCGGGCTCGTCCTCTTCGCGGGGGTGCGCTGCGCTGAGGCTCCGCCTGAGCGCCCGCACGTCGTCTTCATCTCGGTCGATGATCTCTTGCCGCGGCTCGGGTGCTATGGCGTCGGTGACGCGCACACCCCGAACATTGATGAGTTGGCGCGCGAGGGAGCGCTCTTTCAGCGCGCCTATGCGCAGTTCGCGCAGTGCGGTCCTTCGCGGGCTTCGGTGCTCACGGGGCTCTTACCAGAGCGCTGCGGTGTCCTGAGGAATGACGCCGACTACAGGGCGACAATAGGGGACCAGCGCGTCCTCCCAGAGCTCTTCCGCGAGGCTGGTTGGAGGACGATCGCCCTCGGGAAGGTGCACCACGGCCAAGGCGCCTCTGATGACGAGCGGTCTTGGAGTGAGGCGCCGTGGCGTCCAGAGCGTTGGCAGCGCTGGTACGCGAGCGAGGAGGCGAGGGCCCAGCAGCGAGCGGCAGAGGCGGGCACTCCTGAAGCGCAGCGACATCTCGTGCGCGCGGTCTTCGAAGACCACGCAGAGGTAGATGAGGGTGAGTTCCCAGACGCGCTGATCGCAGACGAGGCGATCCAAAGGATCGTGGAGCACGCCGCTGGCGGAGCGCGCGCAGGAGAGCCGCTCTTTTTGGCGGTGGGCTTCTTGAAGCCCCACCTGCCCTTCGTCTCTCCGCAGAAGTACTGGGACCTCCACCAAGGGACGAACAGGGTTCTCCAAGGGAGCCCACCTCTCGGAGCTCCCGCGGTGGCGCTCCATAACTCGGATGAGCTGAGGGCTTACCTCGATGTCCCTGACGAGGGGTCGCTCTCCCCCGAGCTCGCCTCCCGCCTCGTGCGCGGCTATCGCGCGTGCGCGAGCTTCGTCGACGCCCAGGTCGGGCGGATCATGCAGGCGCTCGAAGAGCGCGAGATGGCAGAGGACACCCTCGTCGTCTTGTGGGGTGACCATGGCTGGCACTTCAACGAGCTCGGGATGTGGGGCAAGCAGACGAACTTTGAGCAGGCGCTCAGGGTGCCCTTGGTCATGCGCGGTTGCGGCGTGCGGGCGGGAGAGGTCGACTCCTTCGTGGAGCTCGTGGACATCTTCCCGACCCTCGCCTCCTTCGCAGGCCTAGAGGCGCCCAGCGGCTTGGACGGCCGGGACCTCGCAGGGGCGCTCCGCAGCGGAGACTGGCGAGGGGCCCTGACCGCTCCGCGCTCTCAGTACCCGCGCGGTCAGGTCATGGGTCGCACCGTGCGCGACGAGGTGTGCCGCTACACCGAGTGGGAGCGCGGTGGTGAGGTCGTAGCGACAGAGTTCTACGAGGCGCGGGTGGGAGTAAACGAGGAGCGCAACCTCGCAGGAGAGGAGCCAGAGGATGCAGAGCTCGTTCGAATGAGGGCGCTCCTGCGTGACAGGTTTGCGCCTTGAATGAGCGCCGGGATCCGATCACTTGTGAGCTCGGAGACGTCACGGCTTGTGAGGTCGACGCCAGGCTTTGAGACCCTGGCGTGTCCTGCGATCCTCCTGCGGAGTGTATGGTTACCCCCTCAAAGAGGCTGCGTCCGTCGCTCTCCTTGCTGCGTCGCTTGCCCTTGAGAAGAGCGAGAGCGTGAGGCAATTTCGCTTCGTGCTCTTTCATGAAGAGGAACACGCGGCGTTCGCGAGAGCGCTCTTAGCTTTCACGACCCATCCATGACGAGAGGAGCACGACCTTGACACCCAACGAAGCGCTGAACCCTCTGCGGACTTTGAAGTCGACCTTCGAGACGATGAACCTCCAGCCCGCTCACCTCTGGGGCGGCGCGCTGCTCTTGATCTTCGTGGAGCAGATCACCGGGGTTGGTTTTCAGTTCATCCAGCCTGTGATGATCACCGGTGGTGAAGAGGCCCTGGTCTTCATCATCACTGGCGCGTGCGTGGCCGCGTTGGGTTTCTTCGCGCTCGCGACCTGGCTGATGTCAGGGCTCTTCCTGACCTTCCGCTCCACCTTTCAGACGGGAGGTCCCACGAGGGAGGGCCTCTTCGACCATCAGGGCAAGTTCATCCCGCTCCTCCTCACGAGGGTGTTGGTGGTCATTTGTTCGATCTTGCTCGTGATCCCCGGCGGAGCTCTCATGGGGGCGTTCTTCGCGTTTGTGGTTCCGGAGGTCTCTCCAGGTGACACGGGGCCGCTCGCGATCACGGGCATAGTCCTCTGTGTCCTCACCGCCTACGCCTTCATGATCTACTGCGTCATCGGAGTTGCGTTTGCGGAGAGCGCTGTGATCTTTGAAGACCTGAGGCCTACCGAGGCGATCAGGCGCTCTTGGAGTCTGGCGAGCGGCCGCCGCTGGCGCTTCGTCTGGTTCTTCTTGGCGAACGGGATCTTCGCGATGCTGGGGTTCCTCATGTGCTGCGTCGGTGTCCTCGCGACCTCTGCTGTGACCCGCCTCGCGACGGCAGAGGCTTATCTTCAGCTCACTGGAGTTGATGGCTTGGGTGTCGCAGCCAGCTCTCGGGACCCTGAAGACACGCCAAGAGATGATGTAGACAGGCGAGTCCACCTCGACTGAGCTGCGGGTCTCAGCCCGACTTGAAACTCCCACTCCGTGCGAGCCAGTTGAGTGCGATTTGACTCAGGACGGTCGACTCAGGCACTCTCTCTCCGTGGGAACCACCATGGCCCTGATCCAGAGAAGAGTTACGCATGAACTTTAAAGACGCTTTCAATCCCATTCGCTCGATCGGTGCGACCTTCGAGACGATGAACAAGGCCCCCGCACAGCTGTGGGGAGGCGGGCTCTTGCTCGCGTTGTTCGGCATTTTGTCCGGCGGGGGCTCAAACATCTCCAACAACTCTTCCTCCCATATGTCCGAAGAGATGCTCGTTATGGCGGGCGGGGGTGGATGCTGCTTCACCATCATCCTCTTCTTGCTCACCTGTTGGATCAAGCCAGGGGTCTCCTTCAACCTGCAGACAGTTATGCGCACAGGTGAGCCTGACACTCAGGGAATCTTCGATTCGCGCGGTCGCTTTGTCGATCTCGCCATCACTTCATTCTTGAAGGGGCTCGTCATTTTGATCGGAGCGCTGTTGTTGATGGTGCCGGTCTTAATTCCCATATTCCTTGTCGGCGGCCACGGGATGGAGGGGGTCTTCATCGCCGTCATAATCTTCACGGTGGTCGTCAATTTGCCGACGCTCATATACCTAACCTGTGGCCTCGCCTTGGTGGAGGAGGTGGTCATCTTTGAAGGAGCCTCAGTCGGCGCCGCGTTCTCGAGGTCATGGAACCTCGCGCGCGGAAATCGCATGTCGATGGTCCTCTATGGGATCGTGAACTTCATCTTTACGATCCTGGGCGTCCTCCTCTGCTGCGTCGGCGTCATCGCGACAAGTGCGGTCTCCACATTGGCTTGGAGCGAGGCGTATCTCCGTTTGACTGAAGAGGAAGGAGATCAGGCGAGGGCAACCCAGAAGATCCACGAGGAAGTGAAGAGCGCCCCCGATGAGGACGCTGACGGCGTCGGCGATCGCCGGATCCGGCTTGACTGAGCGCCCTCCTCGACAGCCTCCTCGCTGACGGCGTCCATATGAGAAGCTGAACAGCGACCTTCGCCACAGCCCCCATCCGCCCGCTCTCCTCTTCTGGTCGGTGATGATGCGCGCGGGCGCCCTGTGGGGTGAGAGGCTCTTGGCACCCGACTCGACAGGTCCGGGGCACCGCTTGTGGACACGGTAGGCGCAGGCTGAGCGTCGCGCGTTTGACGGCGTTCGACACCTTCGGGCACTCTTTGGGCGTGGCACCCTGCGCACCTTCTGTCCTGCACATCGACATGGACGCCTTCTATGCGTCCGTGGAGATCCGTGACACCCCAGCCCTCGCCGGGAGACCGGTCTGCGTGGGCGGGCCATCCGCTGGCCGTGGCGTGATCTCGGCGGCGAGCTATGAGGCCAGAAAGTACGGCGTCCACAGCGCGATGCCGACCTCACAGGCCGCCCGGATCTGTCCGGAGCTCGTGCTCTTGCCGCCGGACTTCAAGCGCTACACGCAGGCCTCCCGAGAGATCATGGAGATCTTCCGGCGCTACACGCCTCTTGTAGACCCCTTGAGCCTCGACGAGGCCTTCCTCGACGTCACTGGCTGCGAGCGCCTGCACGGCGACGCCGTCGTGATCGGCAGAGAGATCAAGGCCGCCATCCTCAAGGAGGTCGGGCTCGTCGCCTCCGTAGGCATCGCACCCAGCAAGTTCCTCGCGAAGCTCGCGAGCGACCTCGACAAGCCAGACGGCTTCCGCGTGATCCTTCCAGATGAGATCCGTGAGGTCCTCGATCCGCTCCCCGTCTCGAAGATCTTCGGGGTGGGGGAGCGCACCGCGAAGCGCCTCGAGGCCATGGGGGTCAGGACCATTGGTGAGCTCGCCTCGAGAGAGCGCGCAGACGTCCTCGCCGAGTTCGGCGCGAGCGGCGCGTGGATCCACGACCTCGCCCACGGCCTCGATGCGCGGCGCGTAAACCCATCTCGTGAGGAGAAGTCGCACGGCATGGAGCGGACCTTCGCTGAAGACCTCTCTGACCCAGAAGAGCTCCGTGTGTTCCTCTTGGAGTTCTGCGAGGAGGTCGCCTTCGGCCTGCGGGAGAAGGGGCTGCGAGGGAAGACCGTGACCCTCAAGGCGCGCTACGCGAACTTCAAGACCGTCACCCGCAGCCAGACCCTCTCAGGGTCCACGAACTTGGGGCCGAGGATCTACTCCGTGGCGCGAGAGCTGTTCTCACGCGTGCCGGAGGGCTCCTTCAGGCTCATCGGTGTGCAGGTCTCCAACTTGGAAGACGTCCGCGAGCCCGTGCAGGCGGACCTCTTCGCAGGACTGGATGACGCTGGGGGGAGGGGACGAGACCACGAGGCCGTGACAGAGGGCCTAGACAAGCTGCGGCGAAAGTACGGTCGCGGCGCGGTCACTCGCGGGAGCCTCGTCGGTCGCGGAGAGTCGAAAGGGCGCGACGGGAGCTGAGCTCAGCGGCGACTCAGTGGTCGTCCGTGAGGTAGCTCATGAAGGACATGCCGATGTCCTCGAACTGGTGTGTGCGCGGCACGACGATGGCGTTCTTGATGCACACCTGCTCGCAGAGCTTGCAGGAGACGCAGTTCTTGTCGATCACCGCGGCGATCTGACTGGTCTGGGGGAGACCGTAGCCGCCGGACTCTACGAGGCCATGCATCTCGAGGGCGTCGAAGGGGCACACGTCGACGCAGAACTCGCAGCCGGTGCAGAGCTCCTCGTGGACCTCTGCCTTGGGGACCTGCTTCGGCTTGATCTTTTGGACGATCGTCTGCTCGTTGTCGTTGATCGCGTCGAAGGGGCAATAGACGCCGCAGACCGAGCAGTTG
>PVBE011391900.1_pt1 | contig 36515 bp, 34 predicted proteins | sample 1631181 | NCBI WGS metagenome assembly PVBE01 (sample SAMN08397723, study PRJNA350692) | Marine metagenome, whole genome shotgun sequencing project. | isolation source: water | place: Pacific Ocean | collected 2012-04
AAAGGTGGAAGAGCAGGGTGCCGAAGCACCCCGCCCCCCCGGGTTTTCCGAGTTTCTTAGGAGGTGATCCATCTGCAGGTTCCCCTACAGATACCTTGTTACGACTTAACCCTCCTTGTCGAAGGCAGGCTCGAATACCCCACTAAAAGGCAGCCTCACCCACCCCCAACTAAGATGGTTTGACGGGCGGTGTGTGCAAGGAGCAGGGGCATATTCACCGCGCCTTTTTGAGACGCGATTACTACCTAATCCAGCTTCATGAGGGCGAGTTACAGCCCTCAATCCGAACTACGAACGGGTTTCGGGATAGCCGAGTCCTTTCGGTACAGCGGCCCATTGTCCCGTCCTTTGTATTGCGCGTGTAGCCCAGAGCATTCGGAGCATACTGACCTACCGTTGCCCTCGCCTTCCTCTGACTTCGCGCCAGCGGTCTCCCTATAGTCCTGTGATTACCGGAGTAACCTTAGCAAATAGGGATGAGGGTCTCGTTCGTTATCTGACTTAACAGAACGCCTTACGGTACGAACTGACGACGGCCATGCACTACCTCTCGAACAATCCAGCAAGCTCATCACACTGGCTTTCATTTGTCCGTCGGCTCTGGTGAGTTTTCCGGCGTTGAATCCAATTAAACCGCACGCTCCTCTCGTTGCTGTGCTCCCCCGCCAATTCCTTTAAGTTTCAGCCTTGCGACCGTACTCCCCAGGCAGTGGACTTAACATCTTCACTCCGGCACTGGGGATACTCGTAGAATCCCCAACACCAAGTCCACAGCGTTTACACCTAGGACTACCCGGGTATCTAATCCGGTTCGTGCCCCTAGGCTTCGTCCCTGACCGTCGGATCCGTTCTAGTATGGCGCCTTCGCAACAGGTGGTCCCCTCAGGATGACTGGATTTTACCCCTACCCTGAGAGTACCCCATACCTCTCCCGGTCCCTAGTCTGGCCGTCCTCGCAGAATTCAAGCCGTTGAGCGGCTTGATTTACCCACGAATGTACCAAACAGGCGACGGACGTTTTAGGCCCAATAAAAGCGACGACCACTTGAGGTGCCGGTATTACCGCGGCGGCTGGCACCGGTCTTTCCCACCCCTTATTCTGTAACCGCTTAAAAGTTACAAAAAGACTAGACTTTGTCTAGCCACTTGGAATTCCCTCATCACAGTTTCCTGCAGTGTGAAGTTTTCGCGCCTGCTGCACCCCGTAGGGTCTGGATTCGTGTCTCAGAATCCATCTCCGGGCGATTGCTCCCACAACCCGTACGCGTTGAAGGCTAGAGGGTACGTTACACCCCCTACGACCTGATACGCCGCAGGCCCATCCTGTGCCGCCGGAGCTTTGATCCACCCACCGTTCCAGGCGTGGTGAACTATGGAGCATTATTCTCAGTTTCCCGAGGTTATTCTCCAGCACAGGGCAGGTTACCCACGTGTTACTGAGCGGTACGCCGAGTCCCTAAGACTCTCGACTCGCATGGCTTAATCGAATTCCAATAGCGGTCGCCTCCGGCAGGATCAACCGGATTTCTTGAGAAATCTCTGATCCTTAGGAGTCGTTATATTGGTCACTTGGTTTAACTTGTCTGTTTTTGTATATTGACGAGATTGCACTTGAATTTGAAAAAAATACTTTTGTTTCTACTCACGTTGCACACATCATAATGTGTATCGTTGTACAATCTTGATCACCTCTCAGCCCCCAGCTCGGCTGGGGACCGCACGTCCCTCGGCTACGTCTTGTCTGATGGAATCCGTCATCGCACGAATGCTCTGGTCCCAACGCCGTGACTCGACGCAGCGTCCCGCCGACCGCCCTTTAGTATATGAACGTGACGAGTTGACTCAGCCCATCAAATGAGTGACTGCGGCTCATTCAGCGCCAAAGAATTCACGAAGAACTGGATGCATTTCCATCGCTTGTTCTTTCTGAATTTGCTCGTAAGTTCGCAGGATAATTCCAACGGCTAGAAGCAAACCTGTACCCGTCGCATTTCCAACAGTTCCAAGCAAGTCTGCACCCGCTGCTAACAAACCGACGAAAGCACCCGAGAACAGTGTTACTGGAGGAATATATCGCATCAAAATTCGCTCGAGAACCTTTGGATTTTTCCTGAAACCAGGGATCTGCATACCTGTGTTCTCAATTTGTTTGGCCACGTCCTTTGGACCCATATTCGTCGTTTCAATCCAAAATTTCGCAAACATCATCGAACCGAGTGTCATCACCGTAACGTAGGTCACTACGTGTAACACTACTTGCAAGAGACTATGGCCATAAGGGTCAGGTGATTGATTTAGTATTGGCATCAGCCAATCACCAACCCCATTCACCATTGAAGCATACCAAGCGAAACCGTCGGTTGCTTGGGTTTGACCTATGTCATAGGAACCGAGATATTCTGCAATAGACCAATCGCCCTGCGAACCTAATATCGGAACAGTGGACATGGTTGGATGACTCCAGAATAAGAGAGTGAACATATTCAAGTTGGCCAGCAAAGCTGCCATCAAAATTACAGGAATGTTACTCGCATAAACCAACCGAATCGGGTACTGACCACGATGGCCACGTACCTTACCGTGAGTTAGTGGCAATTCGAGTTTACTGCTCTCAGCATAAGCTACAACGAGGAACACAATGATACTCGAAAATAGGGCTACCAATGCATTTGGATGCATCGCATCGCCCAGCAATATCGATTCGAAACCGTTCTCTGATACCATTTCGGAAAAGGATGCTGTTCGGAGGGTGTAGAAAATCATCGGTAGCGTTCCGGCAGGTGGGTTACTGAGAGCATAAGCGCCACCATTTACCGCCAATGGGGATAGCGTTCCGACAAAGGTTGATTGGGCCACACCTGCGGCAATAAACAAGGATATACCGGAACCAATACCCCACTTACTAACCATCTCATCAAGAAGGAATACGAGCAATGAACCAATGAATAACTGACCCACAATAATTGCATTGGCCCAACCTTGTCCGAAGTCTGACACGAGTGTTGTGTCGGCTTCAAGGAAACCGTATACTTGAGGAATAGATTCGACTGGAATCATGATTAGAACCAGAATCTTTTGTACACCCTGGTACAGTTGTTTGTCATCAGAGTCACCAAGATCCAACTTGATAATCTTCGCACCAGCGAACAACTGCATGATAATCGAACCAGTAACAATTGGTCCAATACCCAAATGCATAATCGAACCTGAAGCACCAGCCATGATTGCTCTGAAACTGCTGAAAACGTCAATGGTGGCTGATGAAAGACCCCAAATCATGACGTTGGTCATGGCGAAATATATGATTAGAACGAAAGTAGTTGTCCACAGTTTTGAATTGAAGCGAACGTGGCCCTCAGGCTTAGTAATCGAAGGATAAACGTCTACCAATCGCTTGAGTCCGTACAGGCGGCTGCTCTCTTCTCCAGTGTACAGAAGACAAGTCAAACAAAGACCTGCCATTGCACCCATTAGGATTACACCAACAAGCATGAAGCCAACCATGTCATTGTCTTTCAAACCCCAATAAATTGCACCCAAAAAGAAGGAAATCCAAATCGCTGGTTTGAGCCCTCTTCCAATATATTTGATATCTTGGAAGTTTTCAGGGAGATCTGTAGATGTCCCCCAGAGGATGAAACCAACATATGGAATTGTCAGTGCAATTGCATAAAGTGAACGCATTTGAAGGGCTTCATCGTCACCAAATAGTGTATCCCATTGCCAATATAGCAACGAGCCCCAATAGATTGCAGAAATAATCAGAATCCCTAGAACATTGGGTCTGCGAGCCATTTCTTACACCTCCTTCAAATGTATTAATCAGTGGAAGATTACTCCTCTTCCCATTCGCCGAATTCTTCACCATCGTCAATGGTGACTGAGCCACCAGCGGCTTCGACCTTTTTCACTGCATTTGCACTTGCATGCTCGACTGTGACATTGATTGCAGATGTGATTTGTCCTGAACCCAGTAATTTGTCAATACCGTGTTCGGAAAGGTCCACGCTGTCACCATCACCAACAAGTCTTGCCAGTTCACTGACATTGCATATTGTGTGGCGAATACGTAGACTGGGGTCACGGTTGAATCCATACATTCCCCAGTGACGAGGCATATACTTGATTCGAGTCATTACACGGTGCTTGTTCAGACCTGCATTACCTCGGCCACCACGCATACCTGCACCACGACCTGCCTTCTTTCCACGACCATGGTAGCGGGAGCGACCACGGAATTTGTTTGTACGGGATACCATGTTTTTCACCTCACATCATTCGGGCAGCGAGTTCTTCAATCGCATCGCCTCTAAATCCTAGTGCACCACCTACTGTGAAGTGACGCTTGACGCCACCCCATCCCTTGTTTCCACGGGGTGGGTGGAGTCGGAAGACACGCTTCAGTGTCTCCATATCCTTGACTGTAGCATCGCCGCTGGCAATGGCCTTGGCGAGTGCATTAATCGTTTTGAAATTGGATAATTCCTTGACAGCTGCATCAGTAACTGGCTTGTCACCAACAAGACGGCCTCGATCACGGATGAGGCCAGCAATTGCTTCTTCTGAGACCTCGCCCCATGTGACGAAATCCTTGACCTTCTGCAACATTCCAGCATAAGTCTCATTTTCAGGGATAAGAACTGCATGGTTTACACGGGTCAAATTGAGATGAGCCATGGTTTCTCGAATTTTGCGCTCGACCGTTCGGTCACTTCGTACGCGGATTACTAGCCAAGTCATTCAATTACACGCCCCTTAACGATATTCAAACGACCTGCTTGGTCACCACTAATACGATGAGAATTCAACTGCTTGAGAGCATTGAAGGTGGCCTTTGCGAAATTGATAGTGGTGCGCGTCTGACCCTTTGAGCGTGACCAAACATCAGTGACGCCTGCCAAAGTTAGCACTTGACGACCAGTGTCGCCGATAACCAATCCTTTGCCTGTTGGTGCAGGCAGGAGGGTGATGCGGGTTGAACCTGCACGACCTGTGACCTTGAATGGGACACTGGTTCCAGCCCCTCGGCCGGATTCCCAAGAACCGTTTCCTCTCTGTACCTGAATGATGTTCAACTTAGCATTGTCAATGGCCTTGCGAATAGTGCTAGCTACTTCCTTTCCTTTGCAAATCGAAAGACCAACGTATCCATCTTTGTTTCCAACACATGCCATGACATTGAATCGAACACGTCGGCCACTGTCAGTCATGCGCTGAATCATATTTACATTGATGATGTCATCTTCAAGTCCAGGAATCAATGCATCGACAATCTCGACCTCTCGAATTGGGAGGCCTGTAGCGAATGCAGCATCGATTGTGATAATCTGTCCACTCTGAACCATGCGACCCAATCGAGTCATTGGTTTCCAATTTCTCAATTGTTCCATGGGGTCAGGGCCGACACCGCGACGACGGCGAGGAGCACCCTCACTTTCCTCGGGTTGCGCCCATGCGGCAGCAATTCCAGGTGCTTGTGGTGTATTTTCTCCATCGCTCATCTTAGTTCGCCTCCTCAATTGCGGCCTTTGTCTTGTCGACAGCACCCGCGATGCTCTTGTCAATATGTGCTCCAGCGATTCGATCATCGCTTGGGAAAATGTCCTCACTGTGTGGGACCCATAGACCTGCATCAACCATGCCCTTTAGGGCTGCGAAGACGCGGTTTCCAGGGGTCGATGCGGCAAGTCCAATGTCTAATACGGCCTCATCATGACCTGCCTTCTGAACTTGTTTTGCGAGTGCATAACCAGTGCAATAGGCTGCTGGAACTGATTTTGTTGAGGCTTTGGAAGGCCAAGCATATTTGCCACGTAGTGAGGTACCATCGGCAGATGAAATGACTTGATCGCCTTCCTCTTCATATCCAATTAGTTGGCAAATAACTTGCGTATTGGTTACTCGAACTACAGCACGAGGAGTGCCACTACGAAGTAACTTGAGACGGCGATGATAATCGGTTTGGCCGGTTGATCTACGCTTGTAGCGACGACGCTGACGCTTACCTTCAGCCATCACTCATCACCTCCAAGTGTGATACCATCAGTTTCCATGTTCGCCTTCATGTGAGCGATTGAGCGGTATGAACCACCCTTGGCTTTGCGGTAGTAGTAACGGTATTTACTGGCTTCAAGAGTTCCATCCTCGCGCATTTCCTTGAGGGTGCGGCGTTGGCTTCGAATGGTTCTTATCCAGCGATTTTTCTTGGGAAGGCGCGCACGTGCGCTACCCTTTCGAGTCCCATGACCACGTCGGCGTCCCTTGGCTCTCTGTTCAGCAATTTTGCGAGCGCGTACACGACTTGTTCCTTGAATTGGTCGAGCCTTTATGAGGCCCTCTTCAATCAATTCGCGGATATCCGACTTCTGTACAGCACTGGTCACCTGGTCAATGTAACTTGGGTCAACCCAAATGCGATTGACGCCACACTTCAGAATCTCAGCTGCCATTTTCTTCTGATTCGTAATTTGCATCAGACACCCCTCCTTCGATTGAGTACTCGAATTCCCAATTCATCTGCTCGCTCATGGATGAGCGCACGCTTTCTGCCACCAACGGTGCCACCAACTCGTGCTGCCTGAACTGTGGGGTCAATGTCATCCAAATCTTCAGGGCGGTGAACAAGAACTTCCTTGAATCCAGACGGGTGTAAATCCCGTACTGAGGCGACCTTGCCATATCCAACTCTTGCCATCGGGCTGCGATACTTGCGGTTCTTACGCTGACTTGAATCATCACCGCGGGGTCTCTTCCAACCGGTTCGAGATAGGCGCTTGTAGCGGAACCATTCCTGTCGGCGGAACTTGGGTTGAACCTTTTTCTGCTCCTCGCGTTTTGCTAGAGCTTCTTGAGTTGCTTCATCGAGGTTTGGTTTTTGCTTGGCAACGTGGAAGTATTCTTCTTCTTCTTCATCGTCCCAGTCTTCATCATCAAAGTCATCGAAATCTTCGTCTTCCTCTTCAATAGAATCGTCATCTACATCCTCAGCCTCTTCTAAGCGAGCAATGAGATCTGCTTTCTTTCCAGACACAGGCAAGCCTGCTGCCTTCAAGAGTTCCTTGAGTTCGGCAACGGTCATATCACTAAATTCGCTCATACCAATTCCCCCCTCATGCCTTATCGACGATGTAAACGCCATCTTGGAACACACGGCGGTCACGGCCACGAATGCGGCAGGCTCGCTCGATGTTCGCACTGGTCTGTCCGACCTTCTCTTTGTCCACCCCAGTTACGACGACCTCTGTCTTGTTCTCCACCTTGACGGTGACATCAGCAGGCGTCCAGGGCAATTCTGCCCGTCTTGGAACACGTTCTCCAAAGAGATTGTTGATTGTAAGTACCGAACCTTCTACCTTGAGTGTCATGGGAAAGTGAGAATACACTGCCTTCAATCGATACTCAAAACCCTCTGAAAGGCCCTTGTTCATGTTTCGGAGGTGGGCACCCCAAGTTCCTGCAAGTGCCTTTTCCTTTCGGCGTGGCAGGTCACAGAATACTTCGACATTGCCATCGTTCATGGATACACTAACTCGAGAGTGAATGAATTCACGAGAAATGGATTTCCCATCCTTTGACAATGTAACATTACCATCTGAAATGGATGCGCCGACACCCTCTGAGAGTACGACGACGTGTTTGATATGATCTAATTTCACCATTCATCTCACCTCAATAGACATAGGCCAGTAAGCGGCCACCAATTTTCTCATCCTTCGCGTCATAGTGATGCATTACACCTTGATTGGTGGTCAATATCAGAAGACCGAAGTCACGGGCTGGAAGGTAACGAGATTCCCACTTGTCGAAATCAGCGCGCTTGACACTGTGTCGGGGCTTAATCACACCACAACGGTTGATTGCACCAACGAGTTCGACGCGGAAAGAATCTCCGCGACCATTGGTTAGACGTTCAAATTCCCCGACATAGCCAGAGATTTGCATAATCTTCAACATGTTGTCGAGTAGTTTACTCGCGGGAGATAGGGTAACTTCGTAATGGCCAGCTTGTTCTGCGTTGAACATTCGTACAAATGCGTCACTTAGAGGATCAAATTGCATCTCTTCACCACCTCAACTAAATTTCTTGAAGCCAATTTTGGGGGCTACGTCCCTGAAACACTGACGGCACAGGCGAAGGCCGTGTCGACGAATCATACCTCGTTTGCGACCGCAACGGCGGCAACCAACAGTTCGACCGATATTCTCTCCATGATCTCTTGCCATGTTTCACTCCTCCACTACTGTAAGGCCAAATCGACCTTGGAACCATTCTAGACTCTCTGTACGAGATACGTGGTGTGAAGTCCCCACACTGGCCTTTCGGCGGCGGCGACGACTGACACGGTGACCTGGGCGCTCAAGCACGACGTTAACATCCATGCCAAAGATACCGATATCAGGGTCATACTTCATCTCAGGGAAATCTGTGTAATCTCGAATGCCAAAGGAAAGATTGCCTGAATTATCCCAATTGTAGGCTGGAAGGGTGTTCTCACGGCACCAGAAAGCATCCTTGAGGAACTTATCGATGTGTTCGGAGCCACGCAGTGTGACCTTGCATCCGATTGGAGAACCTTCACGGGTACCCAAGTCACGGTTGGTCTTCTTAGACAAGGTTCGTACTGGATCAAGACCTGAAAGTAGGCCAAGAACGCGCTCAGCCAATAGAAGACGATTGCCTCCTTCACCAACACCAATATTCACGGTCACCTTTGTTATCCGCGGGGTTTGCATTGGGTTTGCCGTCTCACTCATGCGTTCACCTCATCCAAAGGTAGGCTGGAATCGCCAATTACGAATACGTGGTCAACAATTGTTCCAAAATCACCAAACTGGACTTCGTTGTCCTTACTTGAGCGCTTGACAATATATTCTGTCATTGAAGCAGTACTGCCGATGTGACTTCCACCAATTAGGTAGCAATTGGTTCCTGATTCGAATTTGTGATGCTTCTTGATTTTCTGTGAATCAACATCGAGGACCAAGGTGTCCATTGTATTGTACTTGTTCGCATCATCGACCAAAATATTGCGGCCATCATGCAGGTTAAGTTGAGTGACGCCACCCTTGATGGTTGTCTTACCATCAACGCGGCACAACTTGACTGCTGCATCCTTAGCAGAAATTGAAGTGTAACGTAGTTTACCATTGTTATCCAAAACACAGCGGTAATTCTCATCGCCGATTGTAAGTACGTCCATGACACCAACGCCACGGCGCATATCTGTAGTCACTCGACCATCAACCTTGATTCGTCGAGTTGCTAGGGCACGTTTTGCCTCGCGCATAGACTGGGCTACACCGAGAACGTCTCTTAGAACAACACCTAGAGCCATACATCGCTCGATTGGGTGGCCACTTGGTCGTGGGCGTGAAATCCAAATGTCGGTCTTACGGGTCAATGGCCAACTTCGTGGCATTGCCAATCGCTTCATGTGACTTGAACTCATTCATCACCACTCCCATTTAGAGATTGTAGTTTCTTCAAGCGAATGGGGTCACTATCGTCTACCTTGACGACAACAACATTGGAGGAGTGTACAGGAATACCCTCTTCCTTTCCATCTGCCTTGGAATGTGTTAGACCTTCAATGAATACATTTCCGGAACCGGTATCGATACTGGCAACCCTTGCTCGGAGGCCAGATTTACCTCTGGATTCACCATGACGCTTGCCTTTCTCTCCTTTCTGAGAGTTGGGGTGTCCAAAGTCACCACGGTGAACTTCGACTTCATCTCCTACGCGAATTGTCACATTTCGGACACTGTTGTAGTTTGGATCCAAGCATCGTGCACGGAGGCGCTTGCGTTGAGTGTGTAGTGGGGCATTTGCTGCAGCCTTTCGCTGCTTGTTTGGGGATTTACTGACCATTCAATTTCACCTCATACAATTTGTTTCGCCGTTGCGGCAATTCTAGGCCAACGTTCAGCTGCTTCGCGACTAACTGGACCTTTGATGTCAGAACCACGGACTTCACCGCGCTCGTTTACAATGACACAGGCATTGTCTTCAAATTGGACCCAAGTTCCATCAGGGCGACGGAATGGTCTCTTCTGACGTATGATGACTGCATGGAAAATTTGTCGGCGGGTTTCGGGTGTACCCTTCTTGACTGTGACACGGACCAAATCGCCCACACCACCTGCAGGGTAACGTCGTGCAACACCACCGGTGTTGAGTACAGAGATGAGTTGCACTACCTTTGCACCAGTGTTGTCAACACACTGAATTCGAGCCTGGGTCGGTAGACCACGGGTGACCCTTGATGAAATTCCCCTCATGCTGCTGCCTCCGTATCAATTACACAGAATGTGACTGTCTTCGAGAGAGGACGGCATTCCATGATGCGAACACTATCTCCAACGTTGACTTCACCGATGCAAGATGGAAGATGTGCGGCATAACTTCGGGTGCGCTTTTCATATCGCTCGAACTTCTGCATATAGCGGATATGTTCTCGTTCAACAATAATCGACTTCTGCATTCCAACCTTAGCAATAGTGCCTTCAATAATCTGTCCACGTAGTCTTAGAGATCCATAGAATGGACAATTTTCATCCCCATCCCATTCACCCTTAGGTTCGCTGATGTCTACACCTATATCTCGCATTTCAGTTCCTCCTATAGTTTCGGTGAATTCGGTCTTCTGGGCGCTGACATATCATTGCGCCCTGGATAATACCGTCCTCATTGTCCAAGGTGAAATCAATGACGTTCTTGGCGAGTGTCTTGGTCTCGTTGCCCACATCTAGGGCAATGGTATGGCGTGTTTCACCAACCACAGTTCCCGACAATCCAACAAGGTCGGAATCAGGAGAAGCCTCAACCGTCAGGTTTCGAGCCAGGAAAGGCATGTGGATACTATCACTCATTCAGCGCACCTCCACTTGGTATCCATTCTTCTTGAGAACTTGAGAAGCTCGTTTCTTGTGTTCGCCTTGGAGTTCAATAGTACGTCCCTTGACTGTGCCACCGCTTGCACAAGCACTCTTCAGAATCTTGGCGAGTTGGTTAATGTCGATCGCTGTATCATCGATACCTTCTACAATCGTGACCATTTTTCCATACCTCCTTCGAACTGTACTGATTATTGCTTTCTGTTGTTCCTTTGCGATTTCTTGACAAATACATAGTTCATCTGGGAGTCCACACAAATTGCAAATTGCGGCCATTAAGTGTTCACTCCTTCTTTTCGTTCATTTTCGTTAGCAAACGCGCAATGGAACGGCGGGTTGACTTGTAGGCACCCAAGTTGGATGCGGAACCACCCAGTGCTTGCTGAGCGCGCAACTGGAGAAGCTCTTCTCGAAGTTCAAGTAAACGTGATTCACGTGCATCATCCGACATATTGTCGATTTCGCGTGACTTGAGGTGGGTCATTCATTCGCCTCCTCATCTGGTGATTCAGCATCGCCTTCAGCAGTATCTGCTACGGCATCATCTGTAGATTCAACAACTTCTTCAGTTACTTCAGTAACGACTTCAGCCTCTGGCTCTTCTTCGATTACCTGTTCAAGGATTTCATCGGTAGGAGCCTCTTCAACAATGGGCTCTGGAAGGTCTTCGCTTGTCTCTTTGATTAACGTGACTTTCGGAAGTGGGGAAAGGCCTACTTCGTGTCGATCTTTGATTCGGATTTCATGCGGTAGTTTGCTCTCAGGGCGCATGATGGCGACTGTGCAACCAATGGTCCCTAGTTTCTTGACGCAAACGGCTTTGCCAATATCCATGAATTGTAGAGCAGTGTCCCCACAATACTTGATATTCCCTTTTTGGAATTTCTGAGTACGGTTTCGACTACCGGTGAGTTTTCCACTGAGGACAACAAGGCAACCCTTTGCACCAGCATCCATGATATTGAGTAGAGATGAATGACCTGCTCGGCGGAAGTACCAACCTCGTTCAAGTGCACTGGCAAGTTTACTTGCCATGACTTGTGCATTGAGTGCAGGGTTTTCGATTTCAGCTACTTCAAGTCGAGGATTATTTAATTTGAAATTATTCTGTAGGTGGCGCTGCAATTCATTGATGATCTTACCTTTCCGACCAATGACCATTCCAACACGTTCTGCAGACAAGGTCACTTTTGTACCCTCTGGAGTTCGCTGGAAATCAAGACCACCAAATCCGGCTCTTTCGGTTTTGGACAGAAGGTATTCTCTGACCAAGAGGCGCTCAACGTTTCGGTCGATGAACTTTCGAATGGTACTATTTTGTGACATCAGTAATCATCCTCCTCTTCATCCTCATCGGCGTTCAGGTCCTCAAGGAAAATCTCGAGGTTGACTTGGTAGTGGTTGTTGGGTGTAGCGCGCCCGCGCGCACGAGGACGGAATCCCTTCTTCACTTGACCACGGTGCGCAGCCAAGTGAGTAATCACCATATCTTCAGCATCGATATCTTCGTGATGTTGCCGGGCATTGTCCATCGCACTCTCAATGAGTTTGATGAACGCTATGGAAGCGTTTCGAGGATAGCGGCCAGGGCCCATCTTGCCCTTTCTGTGTCCTGCCATCGTGTTTCCACCCTTACCTGCACGACTTCGGCGAGTGTATGGAATTGCAACTTCTTGCTTGATGACCTTTTCAAGATATCCAACAGCATCACCAGCATACATACCCTTGACTGCCCGTGCAATCTGGTAGCAGTGCTTGTGGTGAACATCTCGATTGACTGCTCGGGCGACAGCAAGCCGTGCACCTTGCAACAATTGCGTGTATCCCGATTGGGGTTTGGAACGATCTCTACTCATTCATTTCACCTCACTTTAGGGCCACGTGCTTACTGGACCGTGTTGCACCGACACCCGGACCAGTGTGTGTTACACTACGTCGGGTTGGCGCGTATTCACCGAGTGCATGACCTAGCATTTCGGGCAAGATTTCGACCATCTTGAATGCACGTCCATCGTGGACGCCAATCGTTCGGCCAACCATCTCGGGGAGAATGTAAAGAGAACGGCAATGAGTCTTGATTTTCTTGCCAGGGTCTTCTCGTAGGCGATTAATCAAGTGTTCCTCATCAAGGTTTGAACCACCGTTTGAGATGCCCGCAGAATATCCGCGTGACATACTTCTACGCACACGAGAGGGCATGATGGATTCAATTGAGAGTGCATCGGGATCTTCGTCCGGTGCGAAAATTGGGAGGGCGTTGAGTTCTTCAACGGTTAGACCGCGATAGGTAAATTCCTTCTTACGGCGTTCCGACACACCTGAGCGACGCTTTCGCGCTGCACGGCGAGCCGCCTTTGGAGTACGCATAACCTTCTTCTTACGACGTGCCATTCAGAATCACTCCTTCCTCTTTCCTCGCCCACGACCAGTTCGACTGGGGGCGATGTGACCGACTTTTTGCCCAGGTGGTGCGTTTCTAGAAACGCTGTTGGGACCGTGTACAGCCTGATGATTACCTCCGCCATGCGGGTGATCAACTGGATTCATTGCCACACCGCTGACACTTGGGTAGAGTTTGCCTCGTGCCTTTGCACGATAATGAGCTGCACCGGCCTTCATCAAAGGCTTCTCAGTGCGACCGTGACCAGCAAGTACACCGATTGTGGCTCGGCATTTTGCTGGAAGGTCTTTCAGATTCCCACTAGGCAATCGAACACGGACTCTATCGCCCATTCGAGTTTCTAGCATTGCGTTGTTCCCACCAGAACGTGCGAATTTACCACCGTCACCTGGTCTACATTCTACATTGGAGATTGCTGTTCCTTCTGGAATCTGAGCCAATGTGGTTACATTGCCCGGACGAAGGCTAACATTCTCGCCAAATGCAATCATTTGGCCAACAAACATTCCTTCTGTTGCAGCTACGTGACCCGTTGTGCCGTCATCGAACTTGAGTTTGGCTAGAGGCCCTGTGTGAACTGGACTGTGAATCATATCAACGACCTCACCCATTTCTCCATCCTTTCGAGGGAGGCGGTTTGCACCGGGGAACCGGTGGCTTCGAACGCGATTCTTCGGGGAAGAACCACGGCGCTGTGCACGAATTCGCTTGCCCATACATCACACCTCCAATCAGAACGCTCCCAGCTTGAGTGCTGTTTCTTCTGCATCATAACCGTCTGCCATTTTGACACTAGCATGCTTGCCTTCCTTGCAAATTCGAGTGTTAACCTTGGCAACACGGACTTCGAGAAGTTCCTCAACTGCTGCCTTAATGTCGGATTTAGTGGCCTCTCGGCGGACAATGAATTCTAGGCGGTTGTTGTTCTGGTAATATCCAATATCTTCAGATGCTACACGGCGTGCCTCTAGGGATTTTTCAGTAATCCAGGGCATGAGAATTATCTTGTAAGGGTCCATTTCAATCACTCCAGTGCCTCAATGGCTGACTTTGTCCAAACGGTAAGACGACCTGCGTCTCCGCCAGGCGCCAAATCCTCGGCGCAGAGATCCTTGGCAACGGCAACGTCCACACCTGGTACGTTACGTGCTGCCTTGGCTAGGGCGTCACGCTGTGCGACGACCAAGAGAATGCTTCGTGGTGTTCGGCGACGGCGACCGCGCATCTTGCCCTTACCGGCACGGATGTTGCGGCCTTCGTTGGCACGAACCAAGTCTTCACCAATACCAATACTTTCCATCATTGCGATGAATTTCTTTGTGGCCTTCTCCAATGGTAGACTCTCAATATTGTAATCTTCGCCATCCTCGGAGTAACTCCCCAGAACAATTGGGAATCGGACACTGTCGCTGAATTGGTGACCTCGTGCAGAGACCATTTCTGAATCAGCAGTTGCGGCAATAGCAGAATCACGAGCAGCATTGGATTCCTTGGTGTTGAGTTTCTGTCCCCATTCCTTCTGTACCATTGGTCCGTGTGCGCGACGACCCCCGCGTGTATGCGGGTTCTGTGCACCCGTGCGCGCGCCAGACTTTCGCATAATTCGGCTGACACCACGGCCCTTGCCCCACCATTCAACGGAGTGCTTCATTCCGGGTTGGGGTGCACGCTTCCCAACGTGCTCTCGGTGACCATATGCCTGACGGCGATTTGCTCGAGATGAATGGACTGCTCTACGGATTAGATCTGGACGGAAATCGCACTCAAAAGCACCGGGAAGAGTGACGTTCTTGCCGTCTGCTGCCTCGATGGTATAGTCGATGATGATTCCAGCTTCCATCTCTTCGACTTCTATGGTATTCGTGAGTTCGTAGGTCTTGACCTTCATTCATCACACCCCCTGCTTTGACGCCGTACTGACGTAAGTAATGTCGACTGGATGCTGTTCACTTCTTGGACGTGCTGCATCGCGGAAACGAATCAGGCGCTTTGCAGGGCCTGGGAGACTGCCTTGGATAATCATGTAATGATTCTTGATTTCACCGTAATGTAGGAACCCACCAGCAGGAGTGATTTGACTATCTTCTTCGCCAGCAATTCGCAAGATACGTTTGTTGTACTCAGTTCGCTGGTGGTAACCAGTCTGTCCAGCCTGACGAATCGTCTTTCGAACATACCCTGTTCCGAAATCACCCATGTTACCGATTTGACGTCGGCGCTTGGAGTTCTTGTGTGAAAGAAGTTTCACACCAAATCGGCGAACTACACCTTGGTTTCCGTATCCTTTGGTCACACCGATTACATCAATGTCTGAACCGGATGAGAAAACATCCTCAATGGTCAATTCCTCACCGAGTTTCTCGGATGCCCATTCAATCTGGGCTGCGAAATCCCCACCTGCAATTCCCATTTCCATAATTTCTGGGGTTTTACTGCCCACGGCAGAAATCTTGTCAGGCTGAGATGCTACAATGAGACGGATTTCAGATAAATTAGATTCTCGCAGTTTATCCAAGTGTGCATTGGCATCATGCTCCTTACGTTCCGGCATTCGGCGTGGTAAGTTTGGCATGACATCTCCTAGTTTGTCAGGGGCTGCCCATGCTTCTCCAGCGGTTTGCATACCGTAAGGGGTCATTTTGTACCCTCTAACTGCAAGAACAAGCATTGGTGGGACTTCGACAACTGTAACTGCCTTTCGAACTTCAGCACCAGCACTTGGACTACCAGGATTGAGATCACGCATCAAAACGTGTGTCATGCCCGCCTTCCAACCGGCAAAACCCTGTACTCTTACTTCATCTGAATCACTGGCAGGCCAACTCTTGACTCGACCGTAGGGCCTGTTGGCTCTCTTTCGCGGGCCAAAGCCCATGCTACCCTTCTTCGGGCGGTGCGTGTCTCCCATTTGGATTCCTCCAGTTTTTGTAACGGTGCAGAGGCCGCCGGAGCGGCAATACGCCGGCTCTTCACTTCAGGGACGACCGTGACACCGAGCCGCGATTCACAAGTGAAATCAACGGGTTTATGGGGTACTATTGCATTGCCCTGTGGTGTCTGGACGCCCAGTGTTGAGCGGCCCTCCGACCTACAACCCGTATATGAACGGCTCGGTTTGGGAGGACCCCCTATGGGGGGCCCTCAAGCCCGGCGTGATGCGGTTTGACAAAGCGATTTGCCTAAGAACCCCGGCGTAAACGCAGGTTGGCTATGTCTACTACGATTCGTCATGACTTACTCGTCAAAGAGACGATTGAAGCAAGGGCGTATCAGCTTTCAGCATTGGATCATTGCCTCAGTGCATCGACTCTGTTGGTCTTGCCAACCGGAATGGGGAAGACACCAATTGAAGTCATGGCCCTCGCGGAACGACTACGAAATCCTGGTGGAAGAGGAATCATGCTTGCTCCAACGAATGCACTGGTCAATCAACACTTGAGTGATTTGAAGAATTTACTAAAATTACCTCAGGATGATGAAATCGTAGCATTAACTGGCACTATACCTCCAAAAAAGCGTCAGAAAATCTGGGATTCAGCAAAAATTGTTGTCGCAACTCCCCAAGTTGTTCGTAACGATGTACAAAATGGAATTACTCGACTTGATGATGTCGCCTTATTGATTGTTGATGAAGCCCACCGTGCCACTGGAAATCATGCAATGGCGCAGGTGGGTGATTTATTTGCAGAACAGCAACCAGGTGGGTTGATCCTCGCTGCAACAGCAAGTCCCGGTCACAATGAGGATGAAATTAACGAAGTTTGCAATCGATTGAGCATTGTCAATATACATTCCAGACCCCCAGATGATGCCCTCCTTGCACCTTATGCAACGGGGCTTGAAGTCAACGATGTTCCAGTAAACGTCCCAGATGAATTGCGCCAACTAACCAAGCCACTCGAAATTTGGCTTACACGAATCGTAGATCGTCTGCGAAGACTTGGATTTTACACGCGACAGGGCCATGTTACAGCGGGTGGACTTCAAGAAGCTCAAAAACGAATATCAATTTCCATCGGGAAAGGTGAATCATTTGGCTATAGAGCGGCCAAGGAAAATGGAATTGCCATGCGCCTAAACAATCTGATTTCATCTTTATTATGCCAAGGAGTAGCAGCGACAAGAGAGACTCTTTCAAGAATCGGGAAGGGTGGAAATGATGAGAAAAAATCCGCCAAGGAATTTGCAGCAGACCCTCGAATCCAACAACTAAAGGATACCCTTTCAGAAATGGATGAACTGCATAGCAAAGTTACAATGGTTCGACGGATGGTTCGACGACAACTCAAAGAAAGCCCAGAGAGCAGAATAATTGTATTCGCCAATTTCAGAGATACTGTTGAAGAAATATCCCGTATCCTACAAGATGTGGAAGGGGCAAAGCCCCAGCGGTTTGTCGGACAAACAAGTCGAGATGGATCCACTGGGATGAGTCAAAAAGTGCAACTTGAAAGTCTAGATTCGTTCCGTTCAGGGGAATCAAATGTTCTGGTCGCAACCAGTGTTGGGGAAGAGGGTTTAGATGTCCCAAATGCAGACCTTGTCATCTTTTACGAACCAGTTGGTAGTGAAATTCGCACCATCCAACGAAGAGGACGGACCGGCCGTCAACGAGCAGGCACAGTTCATGTTTTGATTGCAAAAGATACTCGAGATGAGGGGGCCAGGGCAGCGGCGAAATATCGTGAACAAAGGATGTTCCGTTCCATCCAACAGGTTAGACGGAAACGTGGAGGGGCGCCCATTCGTTCAGAGGGTGCAAATCTTGACGCATTTTCCTTAGCAGATGGAAATACCGCATTTGATTTTCTCAAGGCTGAATCAGTACGTCTCGCTCCCGAACTGGATGATACTGTTGCCCCAGTACTTGTCGAAAATCAAACAGAAACGGTTCCAAATCCCAATAACACGGATGTTGCTCGAAAAATTAGGCCAACAGGTCAAATTGGCCTAGATTCATACCCAAGTCAAAATGAATCTGAGCGTTTGAAAATTCAAAACCCTATGATTTCTGCAGAAACATTGGTTGAAACCATACATGTTGGTGAAGCAATATTGAATGAAGATGGAGTTGTTGTTTCTATTGACCACAGGGAGGGGAAAAGTGCTCTAGCTGCTCGTTTAAGGCAACAAGGATTGACCGTAGAAGTTGTCAACTTGCCAATTGGAGATGTAAAAATCAGTGATCGGATTCTCATCGAACGGAAAGGAACTCGTGATTTTGTCGACAGTCTACTCGACGGGAGACTTCTAGACCAAGCAACCCGATTGGTCGCTGCAGCCCCTAGGGCATTGCTTATTCTGGAGGGAAGTGATTTGTTTCAACATCGTGCTGTTAACGGGCAAGCAATAATGGGAGCATTGGCAACTTTGACATTTGATTACGGTCTACCTGTTGTAACATCTGCTGATACTGCAGAAACCGCTAGATTCATCGCTGTTTCAGCACGTCGTGAAACAAAGATGTTGGAACATCTAACAGCAGTTGCTCAAGATAGATTGAGAGCTAGTAGCCATCCTGATTTCGTCAGTGATTCCGATGAAAAAAATGCGATTTCTGCTGCAAATTTGGCTGCAGGGGGGGATTTTGATAGTAACCATCCTATTCTGGACGCTTCTGAGGGACCATTGTCTGAAGCCCGGCAAAAAGCGGCCCATGGAATTACAAGATCAATGCTAGAGCAAGTGCCGGGAATTGGCCCATCTTTGGCATCCAGGATTTTGGACAGATGGCCAAACATGGCTTCATTGGCCAAAGCCACTGATGATGAGATAGTGCAAGTGCCAGGACTATCCGTTAATCTTGCAAAGGAAATTGTTCGAATATTGCACGGTAGTGGAAATTAATCACCGATGACTAGAACTCTAGTCCTCAATAGAGCCAAACGGTCAACATGGTGACCAAAGGCAAATGCCAATAGTTCCGTCAAATGGATAGCTGGAATTTTTGTGGCCGACCCCGTAATCTTACCAGCCTTACCTTGGTAGACATCTAGTAGCGTATGCGACAAATTGCAAGCACTGACAAGTAGTTGTGCACCTTCGGATTTAGCGTCTGACAATACGGCTGCAGTTTGCTTAAGGACAGTTTTTTCTTCAGAAAATAATCCAGGTACGCCTACACTTTGCGTTCGACTAGACCAATCAGTAGGCCTACCTCCAATTGCTGAAATGACCTGTTCAAGATAATCTGGATCAAAGGCATCATCTCCACCACATGCACCTTCTTGCTGCATATTGGGCCCATAGTACCCTGCAATATTGAAGTGGAATGGGTTCTTTACTGCATCTTTTACAGCGTCAATCCCGATTTCATCAATGATTACATGGAGAATGTGGTGTACATTGACTTCACCAGTCAGCGTCAATCCACAATTTCTCTGTAGAATGTCATTGGTTTTGGACATTAATTTGCTATCGTTTCGAAGTGAAGTAAGATCCTCGTGGAGGGTGGCAGCAGTCGTTGCACAAGATGTGATGATGTCCAAGCCCATTGCTTCAGCTTGGGCAAATGTTCGGGCATTCAATGTAACCTGTAAGTCTGCGTTGGCTTGGCGGATTATGCCTGCACCACAACTTGTTGCCCCTTCAAGTGGTACCAATTCAATCCCCAAGGTCTGAGCAGCCAAAGGCATTGTATCTGCCACTTCCATGGCATTGCTATGGGCTACATTCCCCGGATGATATGCGTAACGTATTGCCATTAGAATCGACCGTCCATTTCATTGAAGATTGAAATCACTTCGTGATGGTTTTCTACAGAGGTGTTGAATTGCTTCGGCATCTTTCCAATTCCAGCAGGAGGTGCTACCATTCCAAGCAACTCATTAAACATAGGACGACCAGTTCGTGTGAATCCAAAAATCATCCGAGCAGATACGCCCGAAAATGCATTCTTTGCCAAACCAATTGGACCCAGTACAGTTCTATAGAGCGTTGTCTCATTGACCTTTCCGCTGCTCTTAATTGACCAAGTATACCACCAAATGTGTTTGCCATGTCGGCCGTTGTATCCGTCATGAGCAAGGACTGCTGTCTTTGCCTCGAGTACGGATTTCGCAGCAGTCTTACCCATTCTACCTTGGCGATGGATACTGGCCATATCTGTCTCTGATTTGACACCATTTATTTCAGCCAAATACTCAATGATTGATGTTCTGGAGTTGTCTGAAATTCGAGGGTCGCATGAACGATTCCAAAGATGGGTGACAATCGCAGGGCCAATGTAAGATCGATTGTAAGGGACTGCATCACTGGTTGCATGCAATAGTTGGGGGCTGGCAATATCGTTGGAGGTGTGGAGTTCTTCTGCGACGACTGCATCCATGGTCCCCATGACCTCCTTTCCAACATAGGTGCCTTCCCGTTCCCCTCCAACAAACCAAGGTTTGGATAAAGCTCTAAGATTGTCGTAAGAGTTGTAATCTACAACCAAATCACGGATTACATCGTATGCAGCAACAGGTTCGATTCGAACTTGTGCACCTTGTCCTTTATCTCTAGCCACATCACACAAACGAACCATTCCGGGCAATACAAGACGGCCGTTTACACTGATGCCAGTTGTAGGATCATTTGCAGGGCCATCACGGAAGGTAAGAGAACCATCCTGGGTTGACTTTAGGGTCCGAAGCAAATCTAGAACAGAGTGGTGACCTGGGATTACACAAGCCCAAGAATCAAGACCAGATTCACCTGTATCTGCATCATAACGGAATATATTCGCTACCAATTGAATTTCTGGCATTACGATTGATGCAACATCTCCACTTGATGTTGATGCCGAATCACCAGCAGCAAACATTGTCATTTCGGCAACGAGGTCTTCATGGAATGTTCCACTATCATCGACACATGCAATTCGAGAGAGAGCATCCCCCATCCATGTGGCTGCAGGTGCATCATAATCGACATCGCAGTCAACTCGATCATGAATTCTAACTCCACCCATTTTCTCTAGAACTTCATCCCATTCCTTGCCCGACTGGCAGTAGAATTCGTATGATGTGTCGCCCAATGCGCAGATGGAAAAATGTGTGTTTGAAAGAATCTTACCAGATGCCTTTGCCGCATTGAATAACGATTCTGCATTATCTGGTTGCTCGCCTTCACCCCAAGTAGAACAAGCGATTAGAACTCGCTTCATTCCAGCCATACTGGCCAAATCAAAGCCATCCATATCATGGACGTGTCCGACCAATCCATAATCGGCAGCTTTCTTGGAAATAAGGGTGCACAGACTCTCAGCATTACCTGATTGGCTCCCAAATAGAATATGCAAATCACGGTCACCTGCCATAATTCCAGCCAATGCCCCATCTCCAACTGCATCAGTGGATGATTCAATTGGCGCAGGTGCTTCATTGACGACCTCAGATGGTGCTTCTTCTGCAGGGGCTTCGTCCCCTCCAGCAACTTCGTACATGATGACGTCGACGGGGCAGCCTTCAGCGGCTTCGATGATGTCATCGCCCCATTCACTTGGGTTCACACCATCAACGATAATACAACTATCATCTTCGACATTGAATACCTCTGGGCAGATGTTTTCGCAGGCATCACATGTGATGCATCCTTCATCTATCCAGACCTTGACGACTGCACTCATAGGGGGGACACCGCACCAGCCCTACGGGCTGAACAGAGTCTCCACCTGAATTCGATTCTTCAACCTATGGGGGAGGGTGCAAGCCTGAAGCGACTTAGAAGCCCATTCCGCCCATGTCCATGCCATCCATATCTGGCATGCCCCCGCCGCCTGCGCGACTTGAGATGACATCGTCAATTCGAAGAATCATTACTGCGGTCTCAGTTGCAGATTGAATTGCTTGCTCAACGACTCGAACTGGTTCGAGTACATTGGCTTCCCGCATATCCATCACTCCACCTTCGAATACGTTGACACCATAGGTGGAATTTCCTTCAGCATGAGCCTTCCTTACTTCGATTATCGTGTTGACTGGGTCGAGTCCTGCGTTTTCAGCCAAGGTCCTTGGGATTACTTCTAGTGCGCCTGCAAATGCCTCAATTGCCATCTGTTCACGGCCACCAATTCCCTCTGCATATGAACGTAAATCACGTGAAAGTGACGCGATTACAGAACCGCCTCCAGTAAGTACTGAACCATCTTCTCGAGCAACACTAACCACACCGATTGCATCGTCAAAGGCCCGACGGATTTCATCAACAACGTGTTCAGTCCCACCACGTAGCAAAACACTGACGCTCTTGGCTTCAGGACAACCTGTTACGAATACCATGTCTGACTCGCCAATCTTTCGCTCTTCGACTTTGGCGGCTTGACCCAAGTCGTTTCCACTTAGATCATCGATATTGGTGATGATACGGCCGCTGGTAGCCTTGGCCAATGCTTCCATGTCCGACTTCTTAGCTCGGCGAACTGCAAATAATCCTGCTTTTGACATATAGTGCTGCGCTAGATCATCAATGCCCTTCTGACAAATGACAACATTTGCTCCTGCTGATTGAATCTTCTCAACCAAACCGCGTAGGTAATTCTCTTCCTCTTCCAAAAATTGAGCAAGCATACTAGGATCAGTAATCTGAATCTTTGCATCGACCTCCGTTTTCTTGACTTCAATTGCCGAATTAATGAGGGCAATCTTCGCTGTTGATACACTTCGAGGCATCCCACTGTGAACTCGTTCTTTATCGAGGATGATTCCATCTACCAATGTACTATCCTTGATTGAACCACCCTGCTTCTTTTCGACCTTGATGTCATCTAAATCCACGTATACTTGGTCGTCTTCTTCACGTGCAACTGCTTGAACCGCATCTACGCAAATATCTGCCAGGAAGGCCTTGACTGCGCCAGCAGATTTGCCAGTAAGTGCAGTTTTTGCTACTTCGTGAAGAGTTGATTTGTCGGCATCGATGGAATGGCCATCTAGAAGTTCAACTGCTTTGTCGGAGGCCAATCTAAATCCTTCACAAATGACTGTTGGGTGAACATTCTGTTCAATTAAATCCTCACTTCGCTTGAGAAGTTCACCAGCGATGACTACCGCACTGGTAGTTCCATCGTAGCAATGTTGCTCTTGGGTTTTGGCCACTTCGATAATCATCTTGGCTGCGGGATGTTCGATATCCATCTCCTTTAGAATCGTAGCACCATCGTTGGTAATCACAACATCACCCATGCTATCCACTAGCATCTTGTCCATTCCCTTGGGGCCAAGGGTTGTTCGAACGGCATCAGCGACAGCTTTGGCTGCTGCGATATTGTTGCTTTGGGCACTCTTTCCGCGAGTTCGGTTTGTCCCCTCTTTGAGGATAAAGATTGGTTGTTGTCCACCATACATTGTCATTCCCACCTATTTGACGCCCCTACGGGGCGACTTGCCGACTCAGGAGTCATTGATAAAGGCGCCGTGAAGAATTATGCGCCACCTTGGCGGTTGAGGTACTCCTCTCCATAGTGTTGCCACTGTTCCATTGACCAGCCTTCAGGAAGGCCAGAATCGGGCAACGGAGGGCCTGTGTTCGGCACAGCATCTGCTGCTGCCGACCCCGCATCAACATGGGCGACACCACCCCCAATATTGACGGTGATGTTCTCAGTGACTGGTGAACTGGTGGAGGGCGGAGGTGGTGTTGCCATTACCGGCTGAGCAAACAATTCCTCAGTACCACCATACATCGAATTTGCAGTTGTATCTGCACTCGGCAGCGTTGGGGCATCAGGAAGAGTTGGGGCATCTGGCAAAGCAAGGCTTGATTCATAACCACCTAGGGATGAAATTTCGTCTTCGTGTTCAGTAGAACGGACGACCTTCATCAGAATATAGCCAAGTGCCAGAATCAGGATGATGCCAATGACCCACACGGAAACATCCTTGGCGATTTCACCAAAACCGGATTCTCCACCAGTACCAGATAATGCATCTGGCACATATTTGTCAGCGGTAAATTCAATTTCAATCTGGGAATTGTCATCGGTCGCCTCAACTGATAATGTGGCGGTGAAAACCATTGAATCCTGATTGAAATTCAGTAGGTTTTCATCTGTAACATATACTTCGATGTTAATGATTCGAATTGCATCAGGAGCCAATTCAAATTGTTGATCGGACTGTACAACTCGGACGTACTTCAAATTCCACACTCCTTCTTCATCAGGATTTGCACTGAGGCGAATTTCTTGGTTAGATGTAGGGTGTTGATTGTGAACTGTAACTTGCAAATAATGAGGACCTGGACTGGTAATGTGAACCAATGGTCCTGCTTCTAGTCGAATCCAACCAAGTGAACCAACTTGGAAGTTTGCCAAACCGGAATCCGTGGCAGTCTGACCATCCTCCAATCCTTTCACACTGGTTGCAGACACACTCAACTCCTTCATACCCTGTATTCCACTATCAAATGAATAACTCACCGTAACGTTCGTTGACGTTTGAGGGTCGATGTAAATTGTTTGACCATTCGTTGCTCCGGCCGAAATTTCAGCAGTGACTCCCTCATCCATTACGAGGTCGATATTGAATGCGTCGATTGCATTGCCGTGATTGAAAATTTCGAAGTTCATTGTTCTAGATTCGACTCCAGCCGAAAATGACTGACCTGTCAAATCCTTATCTTCTACTTCGACAATGTAGGTTGTTGGAACCTCAAGGATGAATTGTCCTGTCGAACTGTAAGTAGAGTCCGTCTGTGAAGTTGCAGTGACAGAAATAGGATAGAAATTGGGCATTAAGCCCCTTGGCATATCCATAATCACCATGATTTGGACTTCTTGGCCAAAGGGTTCGATTGGTTCTGTGACCTGAGTAGCAAGAGAGGCTCCAATGTGCCAATCTGCATTAATGGATAAATCAAAAATTTCAGGCGCATTACCGTCGTTTCGAATTGTGAAAGGCATGCTTCGTAAATTACCATCTGCCAATGCGGTATCGGACGATTCATCTGCAGTTACCTGAACACTTTGTATTGCTGGTATTTCAACGTATATTCGTTCAATTGACTGTGCGTTTGCAGGAGCAACCCCTTGAACGTAAAGAGAAATTTCGACCATTCCAGGAGGGTTCTGAGGTGGAGCGGATAATCGTGCAATGATGGTTTTCTCCTCACCCTTCTGAAGTGTCATTTGCAACAATTCAGATTCATTTCCGTCATTATCCCAGTCCTCATACCATTCTAGATTAGGTGTCCCCCAAAGCGTACTATCGAAATATGCACCAAGTGTCCAATCGGCCAATTGGTTTCCAGTATTCTTGACCTTCATCTGAATGTCACCTGTGGTACCCGGCTCTAATGTCAAAGCAGGGTAAGCCGGAGCAACTTGGTCCATACGAACTGAGAAAGAGGAGGAAATAGAGACTGGAAGAGTCATTTCATGCATGACCTGGCTATTGATTTGATCGTCCAATACAACTGTCCAGTTGAGTGTTTCAACATTCGCACCTTCAGGAACGGTGAGGTTAATCCAGAATGTCGTGCTTGTTTCACCATCAAGGGGATTTAGAGAGACGTAATTGTCGTGGTCAAGCAGATTGTCGCTATCAATTCTTAGAGGGTAGGTGTTCATCCAAGATTGATTTGAGACCTCAGTGAATATGTTGAGATTGACTTCCCTATATCCATTGTTTGTCAGAGTACAGTAAAGTGATGGTGGGTTGGGATCCGCTGGAATCACAACATATGCATTGGGCAATGGATCATCACAATCTAGGCTAACTGTATATTCATCAACTATGTCGACTGCAAAGAGGATGAAATCGTCAATTCTCATTCCTGTACTGGCACCAGTTGTATCTGCAATCTTTGAGTAAGACATCATGTATGCATTGTCATTGTGTATATCAGACATGTTCCATATGACTTGGGTCCAATCGTTTTCTGTGGGGGAAACTCCTGCTTGAGTCATATTGTTTTCTTCGATGTTTGTCATTCCACGGAGTGCCTCCATGGCCATCTCGTCTCCGGACCCCATGACACCCCAAGCTTGAGTTGCCCAGTGAACTGAACGATAATCGGAATCAAGGATGTTGAGCCAACAGAATGGTACACCATAGATGGCTTCAACGTCCGAATCAATCTGGCCGTATCCTAGACCGTGGCCGGGGTCATTACAAGTGCCATCAGATGGCACCCAACCCCATTTCAGCATGTCAATGGTGTTTGAGGCATAATTCCCACCAGTAGGGTCTGAAATTCGCCAATGTTTGGTGCCAACCGCGGCAGATGAATTGTCGGTTTGCCAATCTGAACCACCTCCATAGATTCCACTTTGTCCGGCAGTTCTATCAGTATATGAAATGGGGAGCCAAATCGGAATATTGGAAGCATAAGTGCCTTCCATTGGGTCGTGCCACAATGCAATTGGAACTTGCTCTTCATACTGATTATTGACCATCAAAGCCTCAGATTCTTGGCCTGCCACAGTACTCTCAACCCAACCTCGTAGAATGATACCACCATGTAGCGTCCCATCGTCATCAAGAATACTGTGAGCCGCATCGGGGATCCATTCAATGAATTTTGATTCAGCTTGACCACCTTGCATCGAGAGATTGAATGACCACGAATTTATCACATATCCAATTGGGTGGACGATGTCCAACGTCCCCACAGCAGATGCGGCAAATTGTCCAGTCCCTGCATTCTTGAATGTGATTCCGACCTCATATCGAGTGCCCCGAAGTAGATAGTCAAGATTAGATGAACCAGGTTGTGTCCAAGTCTCCGCAGATTCAGTAGAATTACCGACACTGATATCGATTATCGTCCAATCAAGAAGAGCCCTCCCTGATGTTTTCTGCTCAATTTCTGACGAGGGGAGTTCGTCTTGTATCACCATCATCGGAGCAAGGGAGGCTAGACACAAAATGAGAAACATAAGGGTGGTTTGGCCGTTCTTCATCGCAATCAACATCTTCGCCAACCGCGAATCTGTCTTAAGGTTGGTTGAACCCTGTCTACGACAGGGTGTACGGTTCGGCTTGATTCACAGCCACTGGCAATCGCTCTCACAACTATCAATCCGGCCGACACACTCTTCATACTAGTCGTGGCCAACGGCACTGTTGTCACTGGGAAAAAATACACTCTTGGAAAGAATGTGGCTGACCTTAATCGTTGGTTTGCAGGTGTTTATTGCACCCGTTCTTGCTTTTACGGCTACATATCTTATTGACGTGGATTGGAAAAATTATACATTTTCGCTGCAAATTGACTTGCTGCCTTGGATTATCAGTGCTGCAATCATGTATGGAATCATTTCACTAATCTTGGGTCTGGCCGTGGGCGGATATATGCCAAACAGGGTTGCTGATGCAGGTGGGTGGAGGGCAATACTAGGATTCACCAGCCGACTTCGAGATGCAGATTTGGTAGATCGGGCTCGTCTGAATCTTACTCAGTCCCCCTATGGGAAAGTAACTCGAATTGTTCACCAAGAAGTCAAAATCAACGGGAGACCATTACTTGAGGTTCATGGGGGGCTCCAATTGCTCGCAGCCCCACTACAAATCGTCCTCATAATGTTGCCATTACTCGTCCTCAAATTTGTCCCCGATGGTTGGCTCCAGGAACAAAGATTGCTTGAATTGTCCTTGCTAATTTACCTTGCCGGACTCGTCATTGGTCTCAGAATATATCCAAAGATTGCCTCAAAGGTTGTTGGCATGGCATCCATCGCCAGACGAATATTGGTTGATAGGACGAAACTAGGTTGGTTATTCCCCGTGTTACTGTTGTGGATTATTGAACGGACAATCGTTTCTCTTGCCTTCGACGGATTAGGGCTTGATTTGGATTCCAGATGGGATAATATTGAATTTGAACGTGGTTTACTTGAAGCAATATTGCCAGGAGAGATTGTAATCCCGCAATCTAGCTTCCTTGATTTATTGGTTGCCCTTTCCCTATTGCCCATGGCTATTTTCACAACAATGGCAGTACTTGGAGGTGGTGAACAAGACCCCCCTAGATGGTTCATTGGAACTGAAGATGAATGGGTGAAATTAGATGAAGATGAGGATGAAGCGGTCGGATTACCAGCCCCGGGCCAAACAACAGAAGGAACTGGCACGGATGTTCATGAGGAAGATTTAGATGCGGAAGAAATGGATGAAGAAGATGATTCATTCCTCTTCAGCGACCTTGCCGAACAACTCGACTCTTTGCCCGATGACTGAATCATCAGTTGGAGGGAAAGCGGAGTTACCATCCATCAATAATATTCGAAATGAACCCAATATTCGCCCATCAGAGCGTATGCGGCCCAAGTCAGGGCGTGGTGAATTCATCGTTACGTCTCGACAATTTTTACATCGAATCGCTCGAATTTCCCATTGCAATTCAGATTTCGAACAACATTCAGTTTCTGGTTCACGAAGATTGTTAATCTGTTTGATTTTTGAAAGAGGGAGTAACCCAAAACCTTGTCCACCATGTAACGGTAACAAACGCGTTAGGGCAAACCAAGCAACACCTGCAACCAAACCAAATGCGAATGGTTGAGGGGATGTTTTGAGGACCATTATGCCTAGACACAATGGGAAAATTGCAACCAACCAACCCATCAGATGTATGCGGCGCATCAGCAAGAGTCTCTGAATCAATGGAAGGGATATTGGAATCGGATCAGGATGAGGAGGTATGTCACGCTCCAAAATCAAAAATCTAGTAAAGAACAAAAGTGGCAATCGGGGTAGAATCATCCCCATTAACAAACCAATGGCAACACGGGTCAAATCAGCCCCCAAAGACATCGTTTCACCTCATGCACGATCTCTGAGATTTCTAAGGACGACTTCGACTTTATCCATTCCCCGTGAGATATCCTCTCGGCCAATCGTATAAGCAAAACGAAGATGCCCCTCACCGGATTCGCCAAAAGCAGAACCTGGTGAGCAGAGGACCCCTCCCTTGAGCAACTCTATTGCGACTTCTTCGGAATTCATCCCTGGGACGTCGACCTTGGGGAATACGTAGAATGCGCCTTCAGGTACGTGGCAAGACACACCAGGCATGGCATTCAAACGCTCACAAATGAGATCTCGGCGCGCTTGGAATTCCTTTGCCATTTCATCCGGATATTCCGAAGCACCATCAAATGCCGCTAAAACAGCGTATTGCATTGCATCATTGCTACAGGCTGTGATGTAATATTGTAGTTTAACGAGTTGCTGCATTGCATCCAAATTTGTCGAAAGAATATAGCCAATTCTCCAGCCCGTCATGGCGAATGTTTTGGAAAAAGAATTGACCAAAATTATCTTGTCATAATCCGTTCCAAGGAACGATACATGTTCTGCTCCGTAGATGATTCGATCATAGACTTCATCGGTAATGATCCAAAGGTCATGTCTCCGAGCGAAGTCCAACAATGCATCACGTTGTTCTACATCGATGGTAGCTCCAGTTGGATTGCTTGGGAAGTTGTAGAGAATCACCTTCGTATTCTCGTCGACTAAGGCATCTAATGCATCAATTTGTGGTATGAATTCGTGTTCAAACAAGCAGGGGTAAAATCGAGGCTCGGCACCACATAATGCTGCATCTGGTGCATAAAGTGGAAAGTAAGGTTCTGGCAGCAAAATATTGTCACCTGGATTGAGTGTGGCCAATGAGCAGCAAAGCAATGCATTGGTTCCACTCATCGTCATACATACATTACGCTCATCAAGACCTGGTTGAACTGAAGCCCAATCTTCTGCAATTCTCTTGCGTAAGGCGGGAAGGCCTGCAGTTGTGGTGTATTTGTTGTGCCCATCTCGCATGGCTCTACACATTGCATCAATGGCAACTTCGGGGGGTTGGAAATCGGGTTCACCCAATCCAAATGAAATGACATCGTCACCTGCCATATCGAACATCTTGCGAACACCGGTCGGTTGAATCGCCAGTGCGCGGTCCGAAAAGCCGGCCATGTGCGGCCGGAACAGCCTCTTGCCCTTAAGCGGTTTGAGTGGATAATCGTTCTATCAATTCAGATTTATTACCAGATACAGGTCTGTTCAGGTCTGCCAAGCGTTGCTTGAGTTCCGCCACAGTGAGGGTGGATAAATCTTCATTTTCTGAATCACCTGAACCTTGTGAGTCATCGAGTATTTCTGCTTCGATTATTTCATCTTCATAACCATCAATCCTTGAACCTTGACGGAACATGAAGTACCCAACCAATGCCGAAAGGATTGCGATAAGTACGACACTGCCGCCTATGATAACCAACATTGACATCCCACTGGCATTATCACTTCCAGAACCAACGATTTCAACCAAAACAGGTAGGGAATGTTGTCCACCACTGACTGCACGAATCTCGAGGGTTTGTGGAGCGGAGCTGAGCTTTGACTGGTCAAGAGCAACTGTCCAATTGAAAGGTGCTAGAACCGAGAAATCCTCGATAGCAACCTCATAGGTGACTTCTTTCCAATCGCCATCTCCAATCCTATACTGTACGGATTCAATGACTTCAGATTGTGTCCAAGAATGACCTGAAATGACTAACATTCCACCATCATTGGTTACATTGAGCAAGTGGTTCTGAAGGGTCCAATCAATGCTTGTGCTTTGATTTGTTTCCCCCAGATGCAATGCAAGTTCTACCGCTGCCCTAGCATCTACCATTCCGTAACCAAAGTCTCGGTTCCAATAAGGGTCAACAGCCGGCACGGATGCTGGTCCACGTCGTTCTGCAGTCTGCTTGAGAACTTCTTTGATGGCCATTGGATCAAGTTCAGGATTGGCTTCAATAACCAATGCGATGACACCGGTAACCGACGGAGTTGCGTAGGATGTTCCCGAACCCCGACCCGTGTAGGTGTTGTCACTAGCATCTCCAATGCCTAGGAAATTTGTGCAACCACCACTGGTAACACACCCTTCGGCCTGAATGATATTGGTCCCTGGTGCAGAAATTTCTGGTTTCAATTCGTTTACTGGGTTGCCATCACCATTGTCTCTACGTGGCCCACGTGAGGAGTAACTGGCGACACCATCATCTGAACGATCGATGGTATTCATGTCATCAGTTGCACCGACTGTAATCGAAAGTGATGAAGAGCCCATTCCTGACAAACCATCGTTACTAGGGCCATCATTTCCTGCGGCAACACTCACTGTGACGCCCGCCTCTGTTGCTTCATTGAGGATGCGACTGTGCATATCCTCTCCATCACTGCCGCCACCTTCGTGGCTGGTAATTCCCCAAGACAGAGATATGATGTCGATTCCGTGTAGCGATTCATCAGCTCCTGGCCAAGCCGTATCTTTGTTATCGATAATCCACTGAATTCCATTCATTGCAGATTCATAGAACTCTTGCTCAAGAACATAATTCTCAAAGGGGCCTGCGCCGGCATCGGTACCGATTCGTACATCAACAAGGCTTGCATTTGGAGCACTCCCATAGAAATTTGATTGGCTTCCATCTGCTTCAAGTCCTGTTGCAGATGCCATTCCCATGCAGGCTGTACCGTGTTGATTCCCATCATCGGGATCAAACGAACCATCGGTTTCTCTTGCGGTAGGAGCACATGTGGGATCTGTATGCATGAAACAAACGGCATCATAACCAGCCACATGCTTTCCAACAAGGCCTGGATGTTCCCCATCCACTCCCGTATCTGTCAATGCAATGTTTACTCCTTGGCCCGAAACCCCAAGTTGCCAAGCACTTTCAGGATATTCTGTGGAATTGCGGGCTTTGACTGCAGGTGTCTGAATATCTCCATAGAATATCACATTGCCGTATCTTTCGACCATGACAACTCCATCAATTTCTGACAACTCTGTAATGTTCAATGCATCGACGGCACCTAAGAGGATGGCATCGACTGAATGAACGACCATCTTTGGAGTGAAACCAAGTTCAATCAACCGGTTCTCATCTTCAATAGTGGGAGTATGGTCGTAAGAAAGCCCGACCCATACCGTACCGATTGCTGATTGAAGGCTATCATGGATTCCATTTCGATCTTGATCCAAATTTGTCCATGTCCACCAAGGGGCTGTATTCCAAACAAGAGGTTGGTGGGTTGGAATTTCTGTTGTCCAATCAGAACGAATCAATTGTTCACCATTGAGGACTTCAAATTCATCATCAACAGGTGGGGCGATAGTGCCAATCATCGGTAGGGTCAGCAACAACGCGAGCAATATGGCAAGAGGTTCACGCGTGTGTCCCATGCGCGCGCGTGCGCAGGCACACATCATCAAACCAACGCATCATCGTGTTGAAAGGTGGGGGCAGAGGGATTCGAACCCCCCTCCACCGGTCTGGAGCCGGTAGTACTACCAGGCTATACTATACCCCCAAGGTATTACACGGCCCACGGCAACGATATTTCAACAGAGCGGTAAGGCGATTCTCGACTTACTGCTTGTTCAACTTGCGGGCAGCGCGGCGGCGGCGGAGCTTCTTGCGGCGCCACTTCCATCGCTGATTGCCGGCCTTCTTCCAGGCACGACTTCCTCGCTTCATCGGTTCCGCCGAACTACTCCCTCTATATGAGAGAATCGGGTAACTACGGAGTGAATATGTGGGCGATACAGGATTCGAACCCGTGTTCTCGGATTAGAAATCCAAGGTGATATCCAAGCTACACTAATCGCCCGTAACATGGCGTGGTCGCCGGCCCTTCATGAAGACAACGCCCTCATCTGGGAAGATTAACCAATTTTGAATTCCAACCAACTCTGAGTGAGTTCATCGAAATATTCCAATGTTCCATTATCCCATTTTCTCCAGGTGAAACCGTCTTCTACCCATGTAGGTGGGGTCGACGGGGGGGCATTCGGTGGTGCAGACTGCGGAGGTGGGCTACTGGGTGGAGCCGACTGCGGAGGGGGGCTACTGGGTGGTGCAGACTGCGGAGGAGGGCTACTGGGTGGTGCAGACTGCGGAGGAGGGCTGCTCGGTGGTGCTGACTGCGGAGGAGGGCTGCTCGGTGGTGCTGACTGTGGCATAGAATTGCCTCCAAAGAAGTCATTTTCATTTGCATCAAACATTGTGTTTGAATCGAAAAAGTAATCTTCTGATTCATCCTTTTTGACTCGCTCCATTCTCATTCTAATAACCAGGATGACCAAGGGAATTGAAAGTAATATTAGACCGATTAGAATCGTGATTAAAGAACCGTCACCAGTTTCAACTTCATCGCCCTCCGAGCGAGTTGTTTCCTGGCCACTTACCGAACCAGAGGTTCCAGATGAATCAATCGTTGGAATTCTGACAAGATTCAATGATTGTTCAGTTTCTGTTTGACCGTCCGCAATTGCAATCACAGATATCAAATAATTTCCAGCATTCCAATTTGAACAATCCTGTTCAGTACCATTTTCATTTGCCTCATTAGGAACACCATCCCAATGTATGTCCGAACCAGGGATTTCTGAACCATATGCTGTGGCCTGAACGACAATGCTACACGATTCCCCTACTTCGTCACCATTACCCGTCATTTGGATGGAAATTTCCGGGTTTTCAAGTTGATGAATTGTAAATGAGATGAAATCAGAATCATCATTCCCAAATTGTGAATAATAATCCACTTGCACATCGTAATTCCCAGCAGGCCAACCTGTACAATTGACACTGGATTGATCCATTGCAATTGTTCCAGCCGTACCTTGCCAGTCAATGATGGGCGTTAATTCATAGAAATCCGAAGCAAAATCTTGAACGACGAGGTCAATCGAACAAGAGTCACCCACAAGTAAAAATTCACCCGCATCTAAATTCAGTTCTATGCTTGGAACACCACCTGCCAATTGTAAGTTATAGGTGCCAATGACCATGTCGATTGGTGTGGTTGAGTCAGTGGTATCTGTTGCCATTAGTGTCAATGTGTATGAACCCGGTTCCCATGCTGCTACATCAATAAAATCAGAATCAATTTGTGAACCGTTTAATGTGATATTGCTCCACAATGACATGGTTCGGCTGGGGCCAGCAACTTCCAACTCGACAAGGACATCTAGGGCCTCTGCTGTGGTATCTAAATCATACACAACTCGGAGTGTATCGGTCATCCCATCTACATCATTATCCAGCTCAATGACCGAATGTGAAAACAAATCAACCGGCCAATCTAAAGGATACAATGTGAGATCATTCCCATCATCATCCCAATAAACCCACGTGGACTTTTCACGGCCATCTGGATACAAGACTCGAATCTCAAGATAGCCAAATGGTACATAGGCATCAGAATGCAAATCCCAATGGAATATTCCTCGGCCCCCTCCAGATATGAAATGTCCATCAATCTCACCCATTGCATCAACCCTATGTGAGAATACCCATTGTAGTGGAGGTTCGCCATTGAAATCATTTGGATCCCAGAAATTCATCTCTAGTGTGACAAAATCTTCATCTCGATAACTGTGTTGGATGTCTAAATCCACGGAAAGTGTGTCTGGATTGCCATCTAAATCAAAGTCAATAGTTTCAACATAGAATTCTTCAATTCTCAGAGATACCCAATAGGCATCAAGCGTTGTCGTAGATACCACTGCTTCTCTATATCCATCCACATAGAGTGTTAACTGACCACTCAGACGACCGGGTTCCAATTCAGTATCCCATAAAGCAAGGTCGATGTATCCGCTCGAGCCATTGTCCACATCTAGAGATGATTGGTACACGGACACTGAATTGCTAACATTATCTTGTGAATAGATTCGAAGATAAATATCGCCCACTTCAGCAAATCCGGTTGAGGTCAAATCATAATGCACGCGGACACTGTCATTGTATCCATCGCCAATTGTATCTCGCATCTCCCACCTAACGTTATCAATCGATTCATCCTCTGTATTTCCAGATTCTGGATACTCTATCCAAAGATTTCCAAACACGACGGTGTCACATAGATTGCCTTCACTCCACAGATAGGCTTCTACCCACCACATTCCATTTTGACCTGGTGTGTAATATCCGATGTCTGCTTCAAAAGAATCAAAGTCATTTCCATCAATAGTATGATCATAATCAAAACTATTGACGTACGACTGCCTGTCAGTTGAATAAAAATCAAATTCAACGGTAATGTCTACATTTTGGCCATTGCTATCGGGATCATATTCAAACAGAATTTCATTGTTGAAACCGTCACCATTGCTGTCATTGGGTGTTGCTGTCATTCGATAAAACCATGAAGTATATGCACCGAAGTGGACATTGGCATAATCACTTCCTGAATCCACATCTTCGACTGTGAATTGGAGTCCTGATTCTGAACCATCATAGAGCCGAGCTGAGGGGTTACTTTGGTCGTTGAAATTCTGATTATCGGTGAATAAGTCACCGCTATCTATTGAACCACCATATTGTAATTCATTGGCCCCATCAGCTTGAACAACTCTGATGCAAGGGTGCGATTCGTCCATGTTATCTATGTTTAAACCAGTGTGACATTTTGAATCATCAACATGCCAAATTAGAACACCGCTCCCAGGTAAACCACGGTCATAGTATGATGAGGTTTTGTCTCTATATTCAATCAAGAAGTACTCACTCCAACCAATTGGCACTTTCAGAATACTACCGAAGTTGTTGCTAGGATACAAAGTGTAACTGAGAGTATCTCCGGGATTAACTATGGTGGGTGTAACCCATCCAAGTTCAATTTTTGACCAAGGAGAAAAATGGGCTGGATTTGAGTCACCATTGTAACTGAGATGATTCCCACTTCCCATTAGACCCCAAGAACCGATTCCAGAAGAGCAGCAATCGTGATCGTAGAGATCGGGCAATCCAAGGTTATGCCCAAATTCATGGGCAAAGGTCCCCATTGAACAGGAATATGTGCAAACAAAATACTGGTTGACAGAAACGCCATCGGCGGTAGGTACTGGTCCATTGTAGTTCCATGCAGATGTTGTAAAGGTCATGTGCGGCCAAATACTCTTATCGGAAGGTGAACCATATAGAGTTCCATCTCCATACCAATTCTCACCGGTTGCCTCATTGGGAGCATTGAATACAATCATTAGATTGTCAACATAACCATCTCCATTTTGGTCATAAGAAGAGAAATCAATGCTATTATCTACCTTACTTATTGCCTCAGCGAGGCAATTCTCAGTACCTCTATAGCCTCCGTCAAAACCATCATCGCATTGTTTTCTAGACCGTGAAAGATCAATCCAATCAGTCACATAACCATTTATTTGAGTTTGACCACGACTATTTTCATCATAGAAACGGGCCATTGAATTCCCATTCATGTTGAATAACATGTCATCA
>PVBE010354271.1_pt1 | contig 36497 bp, 35 predicted proteins | sample 1631181 | NCBI WGS metagenome assembly PVBE01 (sample SAMN08397723, study PRJNA350692) | Marine metagenome, whole genome shotgun sequencing project. | isolation source: water | place: Pacific Ocean | collected 2012-04
CACTTCCAGGTGCGTCCCTCGGGCGCCGTGGGCGCGAGATCCTCGTTGTACAAGCCGGGGTCAGCGCCCTCGATCTTCACTGCTGCAGCGTGTCCGCTCATGCCGAACTCCTCCGGTCGGCGACGCTATTCGGGGCCGCCATCCCTGTCAAAGTTCGCGATCGAACGTCACGCATGGAATCATCCCCGGACTGTAGGGTTCCAGACCCTCAACGGGAGTCATCATGTTCAAGAGCCTCATCGCCTTCGCGTCCGCCAAGCCCATCGCCTCTGCCGTCATCGGCCTGACCCTGTTGGTCGGCACGGGCGTCGGCATCGCGCTCAACTGCGAGTGTTCGGGCGAATCCGTCGATACCCTCGCCGCCGTCGATTCGCCGGCCTCGATCCTCGTCGGCACCGCCCACGCGGGTGACGCCCCCGCCGACGCGTCCGACAAGGACTGCGACAAGCCCTGCCCCTACAGCAAGGGCGCCGAAGCCACGACGACCGCGAGCGCCGATGCCGCGGACGCGCCCAAGGACGCCTCCGACAAGGACTGCTCCGGCGGCTGCAAGGGCGCTGCCTACGAGGGCACCTACGCCGCCGCGGACGTGAAGGCCGCCAAGGACGCCGAGGTGGGCGACCTGACCACCTGCGCCGCCAGCGGCGTCGTCTTCAAGGTCACCGACTCCAGCCCGCGCGTCACCGTCGACGGCGTCGAGCAGTACGCCTGCTGCGCCACCTGCGGCGAGAAGCTGGCCGCCAAGGACGCCTAGAGCCAGAGGCTCAGGCCGGCACCACCGTGAAACCTTCGCGGTAGGCAGCGCCCCCCAGACGTTCATCGAACGTCGCAAAGCGGATCCCCCGGGTCTGCCCCTCACACCAGCGAACCGCCGCCGAGAGCTGCAAGGCATCGGCCGCGCGCAGGTCGTACCTCCGGAGCATGATCTCGGCGCCGTCGCGCACGGCGTCCGTCGGCACGACCTCGATCCACTGCTCCTGCAGCGCTGAAAGCAGGAACTCAGCCTCTTCGAGCGACTGCAGCGGGACTGCTCGGAGCCGAGCCCACCGGGCCAACGCCGAGCGCGCCTCGACCGGCGTGCCCCACCAGACGACCATCTCGAGGTCCCCCTCCGCCAGGTCCAAAGCAGCATCCGAGTGCGGCTCCGGGATCAACAACGGCGCCAACGCGGACGTATCCCAGAAGATCACCAGCCGCTCTCCCGCTCATCCAGGACCGCTTGCCGAAGCTTGCCATCGGGATCCTCCAGCGTGCGCGGTTGCTCCCGGAACCAGGTCCAGAAGCCCTCACGGGGAGCCTTCGGCGCACGCAACACACCCGCCTCCACGAGACGCTGGGTCCGCGCTTCCTGTGAGGCCTCGGCCGGCAGCGGCTCCAACCTCGCGATCGGAACCCCCCGGTCCGTCACGATCACCCGCCCCCCGTCGCGAACGATTCGAAGGTGCTCACTGAGGCGCGCCTTCAGCTGGGAGACGGCTACTGTTCTATCTGGTCGTTCCATCATGACCAGAGTAGTCACGACGCTCCTGAAGGCAAGGTCAGGGGTGCGGCTAGTAGAGGTTCCCGCCGCGGAAGCCGCCGCTGTAGTCGATGTAGACCGTCTTCCACTCGGTGTAGAACTCGATGGCCGTCTTGCCCATCTCCCGAGGGCCGACGCCAGTCTTCTTCATGCCGCCAAAGGGAAGCTGGGCCTCGCCCCCGATGGTCGGCGAGTTCACGTGGAGCATCCCCGTCTCGATCTTGTCGATGTACCGGAACACCCGGTTGACGTCGGCGGTGTAGACCGACGAGGTGAGGCCGAACTCGACGTCGTTGGCGACGTCCAGCGCCTCCTCGATGCCGTCGACCTCCAGCACGGACAGCACCGGTCCGAAGATCTCCTCCCGCGCGACGCGCATGTCCCGGGTGACGCCGGTGTAGAGCGTCGGCTCCGTGAAGAGCCCGTACTCCAGGGCGCCATCCGTGGCGCGGCGGCCGCCGCAGATCACCTCGACGCCCTCGGCGGCGCCGATCTCGAGGTACTCCTGCACCTTCCCGAACTGCTCCTTGTCGACCGACGGTCCCATGGTCGTGCGCGGGTCCAGGCCGTTGCCCGGAATCACCTGCGCGGCGGCCTTGGCGATCTCCTCGACGAACTGGTCGTGCACCCGACGGTCCACGATGGCGCGCGACGTCGCCGTGCAGCGCTGACCGGTGCTCCCGAAGGCGCCCTTGGCGGTCGCGGCCACAGCCAACGCCACGTCAGCGTCGTCCAGCACGATGATCGGGTTCTTGCCCCCGAGCTCGCACTGCACGGGCTTGCCCAGGCTGGCGCCGCGGGCCCAGATGTGGCGCCCGATCTCGGTGCTACCGGTGAAGCTGATCGCGGCCACGTCCGGGTGGTCGACCAACGCCGCCCCCGCGGTGGCCCCGCGTCCCTGGACGATGTTCAGGACCCCCGGCGGCACACCCGCGTCGATGAACGCCTGGACCACCAACTGCGTCGTCCAAGGGGTCTGCTCGGCGCCCTTGAGCACGACAGTGTTGCCGGCCACGAGGGCGGGCGCGATCTTCCAGGCGGGGATCGCCATGGGGAAGTTCCACGGCGTGATCAGCCCGACCACCCCGAGGGGGCAGCGAACCGTGTACGCGAACGTGTTGGGGATCTCCGAGGGGACCGTCTCGCCGTTGAGGCGGCGAGCTTCTCCGCTGAGGAAGTCGACCAGGTTGGCGCCCTTCTGCACCTCGCCCTTGGCCTCGGCGAGGATCTTCCCCTCTTCCCGGGTCAGGACCTCGCCGATCTCCGCGGCCCGCTGCTCGTAGAGCCGGCCTGCGGCCTGCACGATCTTGCCGCGCGCCGGCGGCGTCATCGAGCGCCAGTCTTCGAACGCCTCCTTCGCCGCCGCGACCGCCGCGTCGACGTCCTGGGCCTGCGAATCGGTGGCGTGGCCGATGACCTCGCGGGTGTCGGCGGGGTTGATGTCGGGGATCGGGTCCGTGCCGGAGCCCTCGACCCATTCCCCGCCGATGTAGTTCAAAAACTGGTGGTCGCTCATGGGGGCGGAGCCTATCGCGGGCACCGCCAAGCGCAAACCCCGCGCCGGCGGGGACCGACACGGGGCTCGCTGCAGGCCCACGGGGATGGGCCCTGGGGGGCTAGTGGATGTGGATGACCTCCTCGTAGTCGTGGTCGTCGTCGTCGGACTCGGTGTGCTCGGGCGCGGGGTCCGTCTCGCCGGCCGGCTCGGCGCTCGGCGGGTTCGGGCTGCCGCCGCCGTCGCCGGCGGGGGGCTCCTCGGTGGTGGGCTCGTCGGTCTCGTCGCCGTCGTGGGTCTCGAGCACCTCGGGGAGATCCGAGACGTCGTCGTCATCGGGGGCGGTGCCGTCGGCCACGTCGTCCGCGGCGGTGTCGCCGGAGTCGCCCTCGGGCTCCTCATGGTCCTCGACCACGGGGCCGACGACCCACTCGATCCAGGAGTCGGACTCCAGGTTGCTGGCGATCTCGCAGCTGTCGGTGCGGGAGCCGTCGCATGCCAACCCGAGGTAGTCCTCGGAGTCGTACGCGTGGGCGATGGAGTCGAGCGCAGCAACGCGCACCAACTCGGGCACGAGGAACTGAACGCCGGGCACGCGGGCGATGCTGACGGTGTCGCGGTCGACGTCCTTGGCGACGCTCACGAGCGCGGCGGTGTCCTCGGAGTCGAGGGCCTCGAGCATGTCGGGGTGGACGAACTGGGGATCGACGATCCCGCGCACATCGTCGGAATCCAGCCCGATGGCCCTCATCAGCAGATCGCGGTCACGGCGGTCGGTGACGAGCGCGGGGACGCGGTCGTAGCCTCGGTCCAGCACGGCCAACTCAGGCACGCCGCTGAGCACGGAGTCGCCGCGCAGGTCGTGGTCGAAGCGGAGCCAATAGTCGGTGACGCCGTCGTCCAGGCCGGCGACGTGGGCGACGATGACGGGACCGTCGTAGTCCCACAGGTTCATGGAGTCGATGAGGGCGTTGGGGAGGTCGAGCGCGTCGACGACGGCAACCGCCTCGACGTCATCGGCGATGCTCGCCATGCCCACAGCGGGCGTGCAGAGCACGGTCAGGAAAGCGCTGGCGCGCCACAGGGAAGTCTTCAAGGGGAACTCTCCAGTTCGGGAGCTCTTCAAACCGTGGCGCGAACAGGCGCTGTAGATCAGGAGCTTTGCGAGCCCGGCTTTCGCACGGGGGTGCCGTTTCGTTGGTCTTGCGATCGGAGGGCTCATCGTCGAGATCGGCAGAGCCTTGAGGAATCGGCCTAACGTGAAGGGGTGAGCCCGACCCGAGAACGGCTGCTGCTGGTTGTCGCGTTGAGCGCGGTGTACTCGCTGTATTGGCCCGTCAACAAGCTCTCCGCGACGCTTCCGACCCACACCCTGGAGCTCCCGATCGACGTCGCGACGCCGCTGGCGCCGACGTGGTTGTACGTCTACGGGCTGCTGTTCTTCACCAGCTACCTGCCCGTGCTGGTCGTTCGCGATCGGCAGCTGTTCCAACGGATCGCGATCGCGGCCCTGGCCCTCGAGGCCATTTCGTGACGACGTTCCTGGTCTTTCCCGTTCGGTACGAACTGCGCGCCAGCGACCTCGCCCCGCCGGACACGCTGACCGCCTGGGGCATGCACTTCATGTACTGGCTGGACGAGCCCACCAACTGCTTCCCGTCCCTGCACGTGGGCGCCGCCGCGCTCGCCGCCGCGGCCTGCTGGAAGGCCGACCGCCCCATGGCCCAACTGGCGCTGGTGAACCTCGTGCTCGTGGGCGCCTCCACGATGCTCGTGAAGCAGCACTACTTCGCCGACGTGCTCGCCGCCTGCCTCATCGTCGGGGTGCTCTACGCCACGATCATCGGGCCTCTGGACGTGTCCGATCGCACCGAGCAGGAACTCCGGTACAGCCGTCGGTGGCTGCTCGTCGTGCCGGCCCTGTACAGCGTCTTCATCGTCACGTTCTACGCGCTCTACGTCTCGGGTTGGGCCCCGTGGGTGGAGGGAGGGTAGACTCGCCGACTCCCGAGGAGGAACGATGGCGAGCACCCTGGCTGGTTTCGACGGCCCCCACCCGGATCTGCCGGCCGATCGGGCCGAAACCAAGTTCGACGACGGCAAGCCGCGGTACAGCCGCGCGCAAGCGATGGCCGAGGCTGCGCGGTGTCTGTACTGCTACGACGCCCCCTGCATCGAAGCCTGTCCGACGTCCATCAACATCCCGGAGTTCATCCGGAAGATCGCGACGGACAACGTCAAGGGCAGCGCCCGCACGATCTTCGACAGCAACATCCTGGGCATGTCCTGCGCCCGCGTCTGCCCCGTCGAGGTGCTCTGCGTCGGCCAGTGCGTCTACAACCACGAGGACATTCCGCCGGTCCAGATCGGCCGACTGCAGCGCTACTCCACGGACACGGCGTACGACAAGGGCTGGTCCTTGTACGAGCCCGGCCCCGACAGCGGCAAGACCGTCGCCCTCGTCGGCGCGGGCCCGGCGTCGCTGGCCTGCGCGCACGAGCTCCGCAAGGAGGGCCACAAGACGGTCCTGCTGGAGAAGCGCAGCCTGCCGGGCGGCCTGAACACCACCGGGGTCGCCCCCTACAAGATGATCGCGGACGCCTCCCTGGCGGAGGTCGCCTGGATCGTCGACTCGATGGGGGTCGAAGTGCAGACCGGCGTCGAGGTCGGCAAAGACGTCAGCTGGGAGAAGCTCCTGGCCGACCACGACGCTGTGTTCGTCGGCGTCGGCCTGGGTCCCGACAGCAGCCTGGGAGTCCCCGGCGAAGACCTCGGTGGCGTCTTCGGCGGGGTGGAGATCATCGAGCGCTGGAAGAACGGCGGCGATCCGGCGACCTCCGGCGTGACCCACGCGGCCGTGGTCGGAGGCGGCAACACCGCGTTGGACGTGGTCCGCGAACTGCTGGTCCTCGGCATCCCCTGCGTGACCATGATCTACCGCCGCAACGAAGCCTCGATGACGGGCTACGAGCACGAGTGGGACTACGCCAAGAAGGGCGGCGCGGGCGCGTCGTGGCACAGCCAGCCGGTCGCCTACGTGGGCGAAGGCGGCAAGGTCACCGGCGTGGAGTGCCACGCGATGGAGATCGACCCCGACGACCCGAAGGGCCGCAAGCTGCGACGCAAGGGCGATCACAGCTTCGTCGTACCGGCTGAGCTGGTCGTCGTGGCGGCAGGTCAGGGCAAGCTCAGCGGTCTGCTCGAGGGCATGCCGGGCGTCGACCTGGACTGGGGGCGCATCGTGGTCGACGACGACGGGCGCACATCCAACCCCAAGATCTTCGCGGGCGGCGACGTCGCCAACGGCGGCAAGGAAGTCGTCAACGCGGCCGCTGAAGGCAAGCGCGCGGCGCAGGCCATCCACGCAGCGCTGAGTCAGTAGGGAGCATCACGATGGTCGATATCAGCACCAACACCGGCGGCATCCACTCCCCCAACCCCTTCTGGCTCGCCTCGGCGCCGCCGTCGAACACGGGCGATCAGGTCCAGCGGGCGTTCGACGCCGGCTGGGGCGGCGCGGTCTGGAAGACGCTCGGTACGCCGATCGTGAACGTGTCGTCGCGGTACGGCGCGATCCACCACTTCGACCGGCGGATCATCGGGCTCAACAACATCGAGCTCATCACGGACCGCCCCCTCGAGGTCAACTTCAAGGAGATCTACGAGACCAAGAAGAAGTACCCGAAGCACGCCGTCATCGCCTCGCTCATGGTCGAGACCAAGGAGGAGTGGCAGGACATCATCAAGCGCTCCATCGACGCTGGAGCGGATGGGCTGGAGCTGAACTTCGGCTGCCCCCACGGTATGTGCGAGCGCGGCATGGGCAGCGCGGTCGGCCAGGAGCCGGCGGTGAACGAGGAGATCACCTCGTGGGCCAAGGAGTACTCCACGGTCCCGGTGCTCGTGAAGCTGACCCCGAACGTGGGCGACATCGTGCCCCACGGCCTCGCCAGCCAGCGCGGCGGCGCCGACGGCGTCTCCCTGATCAACACGATCAAGTCGATCATCTCGGTGGACATCGACCGCATGGTCCCCGAGCCGCGTGTCGGCGACCGGGCCACCAACGGCGGCTACTGCGGCCCCGCGGTGCGTCCCATCGCGCTGCACATGTGCGCCGCCCTGGCCCGCGACCCCCGCTTCCAGCTGCCGATCTCCGGCATCGGCGGCGTCGGCACGTGGCGCGACGCGGTGGAGTTCTTCCTCCTCGGAGCGAGCACCGTCCAGGTCTGCACCGCGGTCATGCACCACGGCTTCCGGATCGTGGAGGACATGATCGAGGGGCTCGAGACCTACATGGAGGATAAGGGCCTCGCGACGATGCCCGACCTCATCGGCAAGGCGATCCCACACTACACCGCGTGGGGCGACCTCGACCTGAACTACAAGGTCGTCGCCAAGATCGACGAGGACTCCTGCATCGGGTGCCAGAAGTGCTACGTCGCCTGCTACGATGGTAGCCACCAGTGCATCCACCTGCGCGAAGGCGCCGTGCGGCTCGACCCCGTCACCGCCGCCAAGCTCAAGGCCCGCGACCACATGGGCGTGGACTGGGAAGCCCGCATCCCGTTCGTCGACGAGCAGGAGTGCGTCGGCTGCAACCTGTGCCAGATGGTCTGCCCGGTGCCGAACTGCGTCACGATGGTGGAGGTCGACAAGGACGAGTCCAAGCCGTTGCTGACGTACAAGGACTTCCAGCGTCAGGAAGCCGAGCGGAAGGCCGCGCGCAAGGGCTGAGGACGGCCAAGCCTCCCGATCCGGAGGCCCCCAGAACGGAAGACGGCGCGCCGGGGGGGCCGAAGCCCACTCCCGACACGCCGTCCGGCGGGGTTGGTTGGAGGTGGTTACTGAACGGCGCCCGAGTCCGGTCCGGTCCACGACGCGCAGAGGTCGCCGAAGCAGGCGTCCACCGTCGCGAAGTTGTCGGCGTGGATCGTGGGGGCGGCCCAGCCGGTGCTCCAGTCCGGGGAGATGCCGTGCACCGGGGTGCCATCGGCGGTGCGGCCGACGGCGCACAGCAGCGACTCGTTGGTCATGCCGTGCTTCTCGGGGATGTCGGCGATCTCGATGGAGACGATCTCTTCGACGGACGCGGTCTTGATGTCGAAGTCGTGCTGCTCGCCGTCGACGGTGAAGCTGACGGTGAAGTCACCGCTGCCGACCGTCATGTCGACGTAGCCGCCGCCCCAGTCCTCCACGTCGATGCCCGTGCTGGAGGTGGTGAAGTCGAAGTGACCGACCAGCTGGTCGCCGTTGGCGTCCACGGGGGCCGGCGCGACCATCACCCAGCTGTCCTCGAGCATGGTGGGCTGCTCCTTGAAGACGAGGTCGGGGAACTCCGGGCAGTCGTCCAGGACCACGCCGAGGGCGTAGTCATCGGGCTCGGCGGCCGTCAGGGTCAGGCGCTCCAACTCCTTGCCGCGACCGGTCTTGACCACGAGGTCGAACTCACCCGCCTCTTCGACCGTCGCCGAGGAGTACGTGTACGAGTAGCCGCCGCCACCCCACATGAGGTCCCACGGGCCCATCAGCTCGGGGCCGCTGTTCCAGTTGTCGGTCGCGATGACGGCGCCATCCTCGGACTCGTACACGACGTCCAGGGTGCGCCCGGAGGCGTTCACGGAGACGTCGAGATCCATGCGGGAACCGACGGCCCAGCCGCGGTTGTCGACGACGTGTCCGTAGGTGGTCATCAGCTCGGGATCGAGCTGCGGGGAGTTGGTCTCGCAGGCCGTCAGGGCGACGGCCGCGGTCAGCGTCAGGCTCAGGAGGGGGAGGGTTCTCATGGACATCCGGGGTGCTCCAGGGTGTGCGGGGTGGTTCCGCTCTCTTGCACGGACCACAAAGCAATCTTTGGCACCTTCTGACGGGCAAGATCCTGCCCGACAAACGAGCCGGCCCGATTCGTGAAGGTGCCGAGAGTGCTTTGACGCGTCCCGATCCCATCGCGGCCCCCGCCCGCCCTGCCACACCCCTCAACTGGGGCGACGTCCTGCGTGCAGGGATCCGCGGAGCGCGCGCCATGGGCGCGTCCCTGGAAGAAGCCGAAGACCTCGTGGCTGACGCGATTGTCGTGCTCCGGAGCCGACCGGACCGCTACGACCTGTCGACTTCGCCCATCGGTCTCATCCGCACCATCGTGCGCAACGCCTACATCGACCGGTACCGGGTGCGGACCAACCGGGCACGCCTGCACCTGCGTCTGGTCGAGCCCGACTCCACCGTGTTCGGCGATCGCGAGCTCGTGCGGCAGACCGCCCACGCCAACCGGCAGCGCCTCCTGGACGCCCTGGAGCCGGCCGAGCGCATCGTCTGGGACGCGTGGGTGCGCCAGCGTGAACGGGAACTGGACGGCCCGCAGGCCGCCGCCGTCGTGGGGGTCACCTACGGCGAGTACGAGAACCGCAAGCGCAAGCTGCGACGCCGCGTGCACTCCGTCATGGAGATGCTGGATCTCCGTTTCGACGACCTCCTCGATCCGCCGGAGGGCTCGCGATGACGGCGCCCGACCGCTTCGACGACCTGCTGGACGCCACCGGCGATGACCTCGCCGTCGAGGGCGCCGTGGATTCGCTCCTGGACCGCCTCGGCGTGGACGCCGACGCCACCTTCGCGGTGGACGTCGAGCCACCAGCGGCTGCGCCTCCCCCGCCCCGACGCCGGCCCTGGCTGCTCGCGCTCGGATCCGCCGCGGCCGCCCTCCTCGTGGGCGCGCTGCTGATGGATCGGCCCGCGCCACCGGAGCCCGGAGTCGAGGCCGTGCCCCTGCGCCGGGTGTCGATGGTCCCGCAGCCGCGCATCGACACCCGCCCGTCCGCTCCCTCCGCGGCCGAGCCGACACCGCTTCCGCCGGCGATCGCCCCCGCAGCACCGACCCGGGCCGAAGCCGCCCTGCTGGTGACCGAACTCGAGCCCGAGCCCCTCCAGGCCCCCGAGCCGATGCTGGCCGCCGGCCTCATCCCGGCCCCCGGCAGCCGCCTCCACGTCGACGGGCGGGCCGCGGTGCTGTCCGCAGGCGTGGTGACCTTCGTCCGCAACGGAACCCTGGACCCGGGCGTGGACGTCGTCGCGCTGGACGCGCTGGCGCTGACGATCGTCCCCGTGGGGACCACCTTCGTGGCGGGGACCGCCGGCGACATCGCCGCCGTGATGGTCACCGACGGCAACGTCTCGATCCGCAGCAACGAGGACGAAGTGACCGGCGTCGCCGCCGACGAGGCGGTGCTCGTGGCGCGGTCCGCCGACGGCCGCATGCTCTGGCGCTCCGCCGACGGCGTGCCTCTGACCGAGCTGGTTCAGTGGCTCACCGACGAGGGCACGACCGACCCCCACCTGGCGATCGACCTGGTGGGCCAGATGCGCCTCGCGCGGGTGCCCGCGGTGGCCATGGAGACCGTGCGGAGCTTCGAGTGAGGTGGCTCGCCCTCGCGGCGGTCCTGCTTCTGCCCACGACGGCCGCGGCGGATGACGCCTGGCTGACCGATCTGGCCCAGGCCCGCGCTTCGGCCGAAGGCGTCATCGGAGGCTGCAAGCAGGCGCCCGACAGCTGCTACGCCGACGCCGCCCAGGAGCGCCTCGCGGAGGCGTTCGTCGTCTGCATCACCTGGTCCGAGGTCGTCGACGGCGCCGCCGCGGCCCAGGACGTCGCCAACCTGCACTTCCTCGCCCCCGATCGGGCGGCTCCCTGGCACACGGAGGAGGAGCAGGAAGCCGAGCCCTGGCTGGTCTCCCTCGTCCTTCGCATGCCGATCGTCGAGGACGAGCCGGAGGCGCCGACCGAGGATCCGAAGCGGACCCCGACCCGAGGCCCCGATCCGGATGTCGTCGAGCTCGCGCTGCATGGCGGCGTGGGCGTCGCCGGCCAGGACTTCGGCCTCGGCACCGAGACCTACGCGGACGACCCGGGGGTCGGGATCGAGTTGCTGCTCCTCAAGGTCGGGGGCCTGCGCGACGCGGTCCCGCCGCTGACGATCGGGCTCGACATCGAGGCACGCTTCGGCCCCGATCACGCGACCCAGACCGCCGATCCCGAGCTGGGCGGCTTCTACCCGCAGGTCTACGCCTCCCAACGCCGCGGCGGCAGCGCCGCGATCACCGTCAACGCCCGCCTGGGCGACCTGCGCCGCAACGAGGTCCTCCTCGGCGGGGGCGTGCAGGCCGGGTTCGACCATGTGGTCGCCGAAAGCTACGGGGGGCGCACCCTCGGCGCCGTCGGCGGACGCTTCGGCGTGCGCGGGCTCCACGGGCTGGGGAAGACGCAGCGCTTCTCCCTGGTGTGGCAGGCGCGGTTCGACCTCCTCGCCCGGGACACGCTCGTCGCCGCCGGGGATGGGCTCCTGTACGTCGTCCAGCTCGGCGGGTTTTCGGCCCCGATAGTCACCGTCACCCCTGGGGAGACGGACTCCACCTACGTCGCGACCAGCGCGTACGCGGAGATCAACATCGACCACTCCCTCGGCCTCCGGGTCGATCTCGGCGCATCCGCGTTCGGCGAAGTCACGGTCGGAGTCGGCATTCCCCTGGACCTGGGTCGAGGCGCGGGCGGCGTGTCGTTCCTGGGGGCGGCCCGGTTCGGGCTGCGGATCGGCCGGGTCCGTCAGGGACGGGTGAACCAGGCGACCTCGGCCTCGAGCCCGTCGCGCAGCGACGTCGACGGCGCGTAGCCCAACAAGCGGCGCGCCTTGGCGATCGACGCCGACGTCCGCATCTGATCGCCGGGACGGCGCGGCTTCATGTCGAAGCGGGCCTCCTGGCCCATCAGCTCCTGGACGATATCGATGCCCTCGGTGGTCCGGTAGCAGGCCTCGGTGCCGAGGTTGACGACCTCGCCGGTGACGGCCTCCCGTCGCTCCCACGCCGCCACGCAGCCCTCCACGATGTCGCCCACGTAGGTGAACGACCGCTCGTGCTCCCGCGCTCCTTCGAACAGGGGGAAGGGGCGGTCTTCGGTGATGGATCGGATCAGCAGCGGGAACAGCTTCTCGGGCCGCTCGCGGGGGCCGAAGACGCTGAAGATGCGGAGCGAGCAGGCCGCCAGCCCGCGCTGGGAATGGGCCGCCATCGCCAGGTGCTCGGCGGCCAGCTTGGTGATCCCGTAGTGCGAAGTGGGCGCCGGCAGGACCGTCTCCGGCTCCGTCGCCATCGCCCCGTACACCGACGAGGTGGCGATGTTCACGAAGAACGCCTGGGACGCCGTCGCCTCCACCGCCGCCAACAGCCGCTCCGTCGCGGTGATGTTGTTCCGCACGTAGGAAGCCAGCGGGGTCGAGGCCGACAGCCCCGGCTGCCCCGCGAAGTGGAAGATCACGTCGGCCCCCGCGACGACGTCGTGGAGGTCGGCGGTCGCCAGATCCAACTCGCGCACGGTGGCGCCCGCGGCGGTCACTGCGGCGGCGTTGCGGTCCTTCAGGGCCCGGTCGTAGTAGTCCGTGAACGCGTCGATGCCGACCACGTCGTGGCCCGCCCGAGCGAGCGATTCAGACAGATGGGACCCGATGAATCCGGCGGCCCCGGTGACGATTGCTCGCACGAGCCGATGATAGCCCGGTCTGATGGTCCCTGACCTGCTCTACAATGCGCGACGGAGTTGGGTCGGAGAAGCGGATGGTTCGTACGTTCGGAATGGTGTTGATCGGAGCTGCGCTCGCCGTTGCGGGCTGCAGTGGCGTGACGATCAATTCGGCCAACAACCGGCCTGAAGCGGTGATCCAACAGCCCGTGGACGGCTCGGTGCACGCCGCCGATGACGGGATCGAGCTGCGCGGACGGGCGATCGACGTCGGCGCCGGCGGCGGGATCGACGAGATCGCCTGGACCAGCAACGTCGACGGCGTGATCTTCGAAGGGCTTCCCGACGACGACGAGGGCAACACCCTGGTTCAGTGGGACGACCCCTCCGGCGGCGACCACAGCATCACCCTGCGCGTCACCGACATCGACGGCGCCACGGTCGAAGTCAGCGTCGAAGTCACTGTCGTCGACGACCAGCCGCCGCTGTGCACCATCACCTCGCCGACCGGCAAAGCCGTGCTCGACTCGACCCAGCCGCTGCTGCTGCAAGGCCAGGTCGACGACGACAAGGACGACCTCGACACCCTCGCCATCGAGTGGGCCAGCGACGTCGACGGCGTGCTGGACACGACCCCTGCGAATGAGGTCGGTGTGGTCGGCGCCGAGGTCGCGATCAGCGCCTCGAACCACGAACTCAGCCTCACCGTCACGGACAGCTCGGGCCTGGAGTGCACCGACGTCGTCTACATCGTGACCAACGGCGCCCCGTCGGTGCCCGGCATCGCGCTCGAGCCCAACCCGCCGTCCATCGACAGCGACCTGCGCGTCATCATCACCACCGAGTCGGTCGATCCCGAGGGCGAGACCGTAGAGTACGGCTACCGCTGGTTCGTCGACGAGGTCGGCGTGTTCTTCCCCGAGGAGGCGGACACCTCCCTCATCCCCATGGCCGACCTCGCGCGCGATCAGGTGTGGCGGGTGGAGGTGTACGGCGTGGACCCGCTCGAGGTCTCCTCGCTGCCCGCCGAGGCTGAGACGGTCGTCCCCGACACCGCCCCCTCGGCGCCCGGCGTCGAGGTCACCCCCGCCGAACCCAACCAGGCACAAGACCTGGCCTGCGCCGTCGTCGCCGATAGCGTGGACCCCGACTCCGGCGACATCATCGACTACGGCTTCGGCTGGCTCGTCGACGGCAGCCCCACCTCGCACGTGGGCGCGCTGCTGCCCTGGTCCGAGACCGAGATCGGCCAGAACTGGACCTGCGAGGTGACCCCCACCGACGGCACGCTCTTCGGCGAGCCCGGCATCTCGACGGTCGCGGTCGAAGCCGGCTGCTTCAGCTTCTCCGGCAACGGCGGCGGCTCGCATGCCTACGTCACGGACGACTCGTCCTTGCGGCTGGGCGGCGGCGACTTCACCGTGGAAGCGTGGCTCCGCCCGGACACGTTCAGCCCCGACGCCGCGGTGGTCAGCAAGCGCGACCCGGGCTCGGACAACGGCTGGCACCTGGCCGTCAACAGCGACGGCGAGCCCTTCTTCCAGGTCTCGATCGGCGCCAACCCCCTCGTAACCGCCGAGAGCGCCCTGACGCTGGGCCAGTGGCACCACGTCGCCCTCGTCTACGAGGCCAGCAGCGGCATCGGGACCTTCTTCGTGGACGGCCAACCGGACTCCAGCGGCACGCTTCCGTCGCCGAACGCCGCCGCCACCGCGGACCTGCTCATCGGCGGGGACGGGGCCGGCCTGGGGGACGCCTGGGACGGCCTCATCGACGATGTGCGGCTCTCCTCGGTCGCCCGCTACGGCATCACCTTCATCCCCGACACGAGCCTCGGCTCGGACGCTGACACCCTCGCGTTGTGGGGCTTCGAGGAAGGCTCCGGCAGCACCGTCCACGACGGAAGCCTCAACGGGCACGACGGCTTCATGATCGGAGGCAGCTTCTCGTCGGATTCGACCTGCACGCTGGACCTCCCTCCGACCGCCCCGCTGCTGAGCCTGGATGCGCTCTACCCCGACGACGGCGACGACCTCATCTGCGACCTCGCCGCCGTGTCTGTCGATCCCGAGGGACTGCCGGTGACCTACAGCGGCGAGTGGCTCAAGGACGGCGCCCCCACCGGCCCGACCTTCACGACCCTGCCGAATACGCTGTCGTCGTCCGAGACCTCCGAAGGGGAGCTGTGGGCCTGCGAGGTCGTGGCCAGCGACGGCCTCCAGGACTCGACCGCGGCTTCGGTCCAGGTCTACGTCGGCTCGATGCCGGTCTGCGAGCTGGCGATCCTGGACCCGACGTCGGCGGGCTCGGTGGTGTGCGCGTTCGAGGCCCCGATCGATGGACTGCTCCGATTCAACGTCGACAACCCGGACGGCAGCGCCGACGGCCACTTCCTCGTGGACCTCGGCACGCTCGGCACCACCTGGCTGTTCACCGGCTTCAAGGACTGGGCCTACGACGGCACCACCACGCTCCCGTGGGCGGCGATGGACATCGAGATGAACGTGCAGCCGGCCCTCGGTCCGATGGCGGTGACGATGTCGTACGACCCCTCGGCGGGGACCGCGAACTCGGGCGAGGACACGCTGTCGGTGGACTTCGTGTTCAACGACCAGTTGACGACCTCCGGCGCGGTCGAGATCGGCGGCAACGAGGTCAGTTCGGCCGACGCCTCCGATGACACCCCGACCGCCACCAACGTCAGCGCCACCCTCGGCGCGGGCGAGCGGCTCCTCATCGAAGCGGACCCCTGCGGCTCGGCGGGGCTGGGCGCCCACGGCGTGTACGCGAGCAACGACGGCACGCCCAACAACGACGGACTGCTCCGGGTCGACACCGGGAGCGGGACGACGTGCGCGATTCCCCTGCGGTCGATGAGCCTGCCGGCGGACAGCTGGGACTTCTCGATCGTGCACGAGGACGACTTCTGGTCCGACAACACCGGGGACCGGGGCCTGACGCTGTACCGCTACTCGCCCTGAGGCTCCCGGACGTCGAAGGTCCAGCGGGCCTGCATCTCAGTCCTTGTCCTTCCGCTCGTCGCGGCGCTCCTTGCGATCTTCGCGACGATCCTCCCGATCTTCGCGACGATCCTCCCGGCGCTCGCTGCGATCCTCCCGCCGATCCGCGCGACGGAACTGCCGCGCGTCCTTGGCGCGGTCCCGCTCGCCGGCCTTCCGGAGCCAGCGAATCACCGCCTTCTGCGCTTTGCGGTCGCCCTGCGCGAGGATCGCCTTCAGCACCGGCTCGGCCTCGGGGGCGGAGCTCTCGCACAGCGCGCGGATCGCTTCGCGGGCGGCGTCCGAATCGCCGGACAGCGCGATCCGGCCCAGCACCGGCAGCGCGCGTCCGGAGCGCATCGTGCGCAACGCGGTGACGACCTCGGCCTGCAGGTCTTCGTCCAGTCCCGCCCACTGCTCCGAGCGGGCGATCTCCAGGAGCATCTCCTCGCCGGCGGGCACGCCGTAGGCGGCGAGCTCGCCCACGGCGACCAGGGGGAGCAGCGGGTCTTCGGCGTACAGGCTCGTCCGGAGGGTGCCGGCGACGTCCGTTTCCAACGCGGGACCGCCCTCGTAGAGCACCCACTCGCCCGTCGCGGGACGGTCGGGATCGAGGGACATCGCCCAGGCGGCGAGATCGAAGGGAGCGTCCGCGGCGTTCGCGGGAGCGGCGGCCAGGAGCAGCAGGGCTCCGGCGATCGCCCAGCGCATCAGATCGGATCGCCCGTGGGCTCGGGGGTCGGCTCGGCCGTGACGATCAGGATTTCGACGCGTTGGTTGAGCTTGCGCCCGGACGCGGTGCGATTCGTCGAGATCGGCTGGGCGTCGCCGTAGCCGGCGTGCTGCATGCGCTCCTCCTCCACGCCCTGCTGGACGAGGAAGTCGAACACGGATTTGGCGCGGCCTTCGCTGAGCTTCTGGAGGGCGTCGACTTCGCCGCGGTTGTCCGTGTGGCCTCCGATCTCGATCCTGATCTCCGGCTCCGCCTTGAGCAGCATCGCGACCTCGCGCAGCGCGGGGTGCGACAGGCCCAGGAGCACCGGCATCTTGTCGAGGAAGACCAGCGGCTTCTTGAACGCGATGCGGTCCGCGAGCACATCCACGTGCTCCGGCTTGAAGTCGGGGCAGCCGTCGTCGTCCTCGAAGCCGTTCATCGTCTCGGCGGCCTGCGGGCAGTAATCGCTGTCGTCGGGGACGCCGTCCTCGTCGTTGTCGAACTCGGGGCAGCCGTCGGCGTCCTTGAAGCCGTCGATGTCCTCGGCGTCCATCGGGCACTGGTCCTGCGCGTCGAGCACGCCGTCCTGGTCGTTGTCGGGCTCGGGGCAGCCGTCCAGGTCTTCGAAGCCGTCGCGGTCCTCGATGGCGTACGGGCACTCATCGTCGACGGTGGGGACCTCGTCGCCGTCGGCGTCGGGCCAGGGGTCGGCGAGCAGGTCCTTGGGGCGGGCCCCTTCGGCGGGGCAGGCGGTGCCCGCGGCGATGGCGGCGTCGGCGTGGTCGAGGCCCACCTCGACGTGCCACTCGGCGCGGTTGGGGTCGCCCTGGCTGAGCTCCAGGGTGGCGAATCGGAAGTGCGCCTGGGCCGAGGCCAGATCCGCGGGAGCGCACTCGATGCCGCCGAGGGACTTGGCCCGGTGGATGCGCTCGCGGAGCGTGTCGTGGTGGCCGCGGACGGCGGGGAGCGAGGCGCTGCAGCCGACGAGGAACAGCACAGCGCTCAGCAGGGGGAGGCGGAGGGCGGTCACTCGGACGGCTCGGGTTCTGGGTCGGCGGGCGCTTCGGGGGCCGGCTCGGGCACGGGCTCGGGGGCGCCGGCCTCTGTGGCTAGCGCCTCCTCGGCCATCGTCTTGGCCTCCTTCGCGTACAACCACGACTGGTAGTACTGCGCGTACCCCTGCTCCTCGATCGCCTTGGCGTACAGCGATTCAGCCAACTGGAAGGGGTAGGGAGCCCAGGTCTCAGCGCCGGCCTCTCGGGCCTGCTTGATGACCTGATCGGCCTGGATGATGCCGACGGTCGAGCGGATCGGACCGCAGCCGACGGCGAACAAGAGGAGCAAGACGGGGAGTGCGAATCGGGTCACGGCTCGACCGCGGATCCTACCCGAGCCGGCACCTCCAAGGTCACCTCGACCCGTCCGCCGGTGCCGGAGAACGCCACTTGCCACGTGTGCTCGCCCGCGCGCACCGGCGGCGTCGCGCCCTCGGAGGCTTCCCCGGCGGTCATCGCCCAACCTCTGGGGAGGTCGATCCGCCAGGGGATCAACGTCCCTTCATTGGCCGGCTTGTCCTCCAGCACGAGCACGTGGGTGCCCGGGAGCACCACGACGTCGACGGCCGTGACCGACCGCAGCTTGAACCCGTCGCCCGCGAGCGTGCCGCTGTCCCGTTCGAGGGTGAGCTTCCGCTCCCGGCGCTCCATGCGCACGGGCACGTCGTCCAGGGTGAGCCGGAGGTGCGGCCGCGCCTTGCGGTCGAGCCACTCCGCGAGCCCTTCCTGTTCGTCGTCGCTGAGCGCGCCGTTGCTGTCCATATCGAACTGGCTGCGCATGCGCCCGGCGGCCGGCCCGGCGTGCTGGGTCACCCCCACGGCGACCGCGATCTGCTCGGGCTGCACCTGCACGTGCACGATCCGGGGGAAGCGGTTCACGTGCGCCCCCGTCGATGCTGGGAGGACCAGCATCAATAAGGCAACAGCGGCGATCGACCCCGTTCCACGTGACACGAACGCACTATGCGGCAGACTAGAGAGCCGGCCAATGGTTGCGACGAGAAGCGGCCGAGTCGTGAAGTGAGAAGGAACTCGCAAGATGCGCGCCCTCTTCGTGATGGATCCGCTGTCCACAGTCCACGTCGACAAGGACAGCAGCTACGTATTGATGCTCGAGTGGCAGGCCCGTGGGGGCGAGGTCTGGCACTGCCTGTGGCAGGACTGCTGGGTCGAGGGCGGCGAGTTTTGCGCCCAGGCCTCCCGACTGCAGGTCGGCCCCCGGCCCAAGGTCGCGGACGTGCTGGAGACGGCCACGATCCGCGGATCGACCCTGGACGCGGTCTTCAAGCGCACCGACCCGCCCTTCGACATGGGCTACGTCTTCAGCACCTACATGCTGGACGCCGCGGCGCAGCATGCCGTCGTGGTCAACGACCCGTCGGGGCTGCGGGACGCCAACGAGAAGATGTTCATCCTGCGGTACGCGGACCTGATCCCGCCGACGCTGGTCACCCGCGACATGAACAAGATCAAGGCGTTCGTGGCAGACGTGGGGGGCAAGGCCGTAATCAAGCCATGGGATGGCAACGGCGGGCGTGGGATCTTCGTGGCGCAGATCGGGGATCGGAACTTCAACTCGATCCTCGAGACGTCGACGGTGCAAGGCACCGAGCACGTCATGATCCAGGCGTTCGTCCCCGAAGTGGACTCCACCGGGGACAAGAGAATCATCCTCGTAAACGGTGTACCGAAAGGCGTCTTCGCAAGAATCCCGCCCGCGGACGACTACCGAGGAAATATGCACGTAGGCGCATCCGTCGAAGCTTGCGAGATGACACCGCAAGACGTGCACATTTGCGAACGCCTGGCGCCGTATCTATTCAACCGGGGAATGATCTTCACCGGCATCGATGTGATCGGCGGGAGCCTGACCGAGGTCAACGTGACCTCACCCACGGGCATTCAAGAGTGCACCTCGCTGTACGGAACCCGCATCGACGTCGACATCATCGACGCGGTGCTCGCCCGACGGAGTGCCTGATGCACCTTCGCCTGACCCTGATCGTCCTGCTCGCCGCCACCCTCGTGCCGATGGCCGCGTTCGCCGGACCCAAGAGCCCCAGCGGCAAGAACTTCTCCGGTGAGAACCCGCTGGGCGTCTCGCGCCCCGAGTTCGCCGCGACCCAGGAGGGCATGGACCTCATCTACCAGCGCCGCTACCCCGAGGCGCTCGAGGTCTTCGAGGAGATGGGCATCGACTTCGTCGACTCCCCCGTCGGGCCGATCGGACGCAGCCTCGTGTGGCAGGCGTGGATGTTCGAGAACTACGACTTCAAGTACGAGCGCGCCTACCTGGGCGAGTACAGCGAAGCCGCCGCGCGCCTGAAGCGAGCCGACAAGAGCGGCGACCAGAAGGCGTGGATCTACTTCCTCACCGCCGTGCACCTCGGCATTGACGCGATGTACGACATCCGCAAGGAGCGCTACCTGCCGGCCTTCGACAAGGCCTGGGACGCGCTGGAGTACGTCAAGAAGGTCGAGAAGCTCGAGCCCGAGTTCCAGGACATCCAGCTCGCCCTCGGTCTGTACAACTACTGGCGCTCCGCCATCACCGATCAGGTCGATGCGCTGCCGGACTTCGGCGACCACCGCGCCGAGGGGCTCGCCCAGATGCGCCTCGCCAAGGAGAACGGGCTGCTCGCCCGCGGTCCCGCCAGCCTGGTGCTCGTCTACAGCTACATGGAGGCCAAGGACTGGGACAAGGCCATCGAAGAGGCGAAGTGGGCGCGCGAGCAGTACCCCGACAACCTGCTGGTCGAGATGACCGTCGGTCGGGTCTACCGCCAGTCCAAGAAGTACGACGACGCCCTGGCGGCGTTCGAGCGAGCGCGGATCATCGACCCGGACAACGACCGGCTCTGGTTCCAGATCGGTGAGGTCCACTACAAGCGCCGCAAGGGCGCCGACGACGCCCGCGCGGCCTACCGCAAGTACCTCGACAGCAAGCCCCTGCCCGTCTACGAGGCCCACACCTGGTACCGGCTGGGCATGCTCGAGAAGCGCGCGCGGCGCTACGACGCGGCCATCGCCTTGTTCGAGAAGTCGCTGGCCGCCTACCCGAAGTTCAAGCGGGCCAGCGAGCGGATCGAGCAGGTCCGCAAGCAGCAGGCGGACGCGCCCAAGCCGGCTCCAGCCCGGGGTCGCACGACCACCAAGGGCTGATGCTCAGCGCTTGAAGAGGCGACGGAAGATGCCCGAGGAGCTCTCGGGGTTCTTCGCCGAGACCACGTCCGTCGTCGTCATCGGGTTGTCCCAACGGGAGTCCGTGGGCTTGTCCGGGTCGGCCGCGAGCGCAGGCTCCGAACCCGAGTCCATCTTCTTCCAGCCCAACTTCAGCTGCTCGCGCAGCAGCATGTCGAGCTTCTTGATGGTCACGCCGCGGGGCATGTAGCGGTCCGGTCCGTAGCGGGCGCGGATGTCGCCTTCGAGCACGTCGTCGGCCAGGTCGGGGGCGGTGCCGTAGACCAGGATGAAGGCCCGGCGGTCGCCCTGGCCCTCCCGCAGCTTCTTGCACAGGTCCAGGCCGTGGCCGTCCGTCTGCTTCATCGCGATGAGCACGGCGGCGGGGCGGTGCCGCTGGAAGCCAAGCATGGTTCCATTGGCCGTCCCCGAGGGGAGGATCTCGAACACGTCGCTGAGGGCTTCCTCGAGGGCTTCGCGCAGCTGCTTGTGGGGCTCCGCAAGGAGTACCTTCAGTCTCGTCAAAGCTGCCGACACCGGCTTCTCCCTTGCCCCCCTCGGACTCCCCGTTCGTGGGCCAAAGTCCCCCAGACCGCAATTGCTGTCAAGGTCACAAGAATGAGACCGGGTCCCGGTCGATGGCGACCCGCGCACCCCCGCCGCCCTTGCCCACCTCGTCCCGCAGCGAGGTTGGCTGCAGCCTATGCAGCAATTGGCTCGCAGCCTTGTGATCGGGGCTCTTGAACAGCACCTGCCAGCGGAACCGGCCGCGAAGCTTGTACATGGGTGATGGCGCGGGTCCGAGCACCCTCACGTCCATCAGGCCGCGACCCGCCTGATCCACCCTCGTACGCACGTGCCGGGCGGCCCGCTCGGCAGCCCGCTCGTTGGTGGCGGAGACGCGGAACATCGTGAGCCTGGAGAAAGGTGGGTAGGCCAGACCCCGGCGCAGTCGCGTCTCGCGCTCCGCGAAGCCCTCGAAGTCGTGAGACAGCGCCAACCGGATGGCGTGGTGGTCGGGGTGCCAGGTCTGCACCAGCACACGCCCCGGGCGGTCGCCCCGTCCCGCCCGCCCCGCGACCTGGGAGACGAGCTGAAACGTGCGCTCGCTGGCGCGGAAGTCGGGCAGGTGCAGGGCGGCGTCGGCGTGCACGACCCCCACGAGGGTGACCCCGGGAAAGTCGTGCCCCTTGGCGACCATCTGCGTGCCGATGAGCACGTCGACATCGCCGGCCCCGAAGCGGTCGAGGATGCGGCGGTGCCCCGATCGGGAGCGGGTCGTATCGGCGTCCATCCGGTCGACCCGCAGGTCCGGCCAGAGGGCCAGCATCTCCTCCTCCAGGCGCTCGGTCCCCCGCCCCACGGCCTTGAGGGACTGGGCGTCGTTGCAGGTCGGGCAGCGGTCCGGGAGGCCCGAGGACGCACCGCACCAGTGACAGACCACCGAGTGCCGACGGGCGTGGTACGTCATCGAGACGTCGCACTCGTCGCAGCGGAAGTGCACCCCGCAGGAGGTGCACAGAACGGTGGTCGCGAAGCCGCGCCGGTTCAGCAGCAAGATGGTCTGCCCGCCGCTGGCGTGGTTCGTCTCCAGCGCCTCCTTCAACGGAGGGGACAGGGCCGCTGCGGGGGAGTCCGGATCGTCGACGGGGAACTCGCGGAGGTCCACGAGTTCGATCTCGGGCATCGCCCGTCCGCCTGCCCGGGCGGGAAGCTTCAACATCCCGTGGCGGCCCGACTCGGCGGCCCGGTAGCTCTCCATCGATGGCGTCGCGCTGCCGAGCACGGCCACGGCGGAGGCCCGTTGGGCGCGCACCAGGGCGACGTCGCGGGCGTTGTAGCGGAGCCCCTCCTCCTGCTTGTACGAGCCGTCGTGCTCCTCATCGATGACGACGAGCCGCAGGTCGTTCACGGGGGCGAAGACGGCGGACCGCGGGCCGACCACGAGGCGGGCGACGCCGGACCGGATGCGGAGCCATTCGTCGAACCGCTCGCGGTCGGTGAGGCCGGAGTGGAGCACGCCGACGGCCTCGTCCCCGAAGCGGGCGCGGAACCGGGCGAGGAACTGCGGGGTGAGGCCGATCTCGGGCACCAGCAGGATCGCGCTGCCGCCGTCTTCCAGCACCTCGGCGGCGAGCCGCAGGTAGACCTCGGTCTTGCCCGAGCCGGTGACGCCGTGGAGCAAGAACGAGGCGAAGGTGCGGGCCGCCAGCACCGGGCTGATCGCATCCAGCGCGCCCTGCTGCGCTTCTGTGGGCGGATGGGGCACGCGGTCCTTGTCGAGGATGGTCACGCGCTCGGCCGCGAGGGGGTCCAGGCGGCGCTCCTCGACGATCACCAACTCCTTGTCGATCAACTGCCGCAGCGGCGCGGAGTAGGTCGGGAACGCCTCCGCCACGGCCTCGCGGGAGACCGGCCCGAACCGCTCCAGCCAGTCGATGAGGCGGTCGCGCACGGGACCCTTGCGGGAGAACGCTTCGCGGGTGGCGCGGGCGTTGTCCTTCAGCGCGTACCACGGCTCCGTGCGGACCTGGGCGAGCACCTCGCCGGCTTCCTGAACGACCTCGACGAGGCCCTGACGCTGAGCCCGCTTGATGGTCGCGGGGGTGACGCTGTCGCGACGCTTCAAGGAGTTCTGGGTCAGCGCGTGCGACGGCGACGAGGTCAGCCGGGACAGCAACGCGGCGATCTCGGCGTCGTGCAGCAAGGAGGGCTGGGCACCCTCGGGGAGGAGCTTGACCATCGTCCGGCTGGCGGTCCGCGTCGCCCCCGGGAGCGCCGCTCGAACGACCTCCCCGAGGGGGTGGGCGTAGTAGCGGGCGATCCAGCGGAACAGCGGCACGACGTCCGCCCCGAACAGCGGATCGGGTTGGGCGATGGCCTTGATCGGTCGGAGCTTGAAGTCGGCCTCGGGGGCCTCGTCCAACAGCGCGAGCACGTACCCCGTCAGGCGGCGGCTCCCGAACGGAACATGCACGACGTGGCCGACCTGCACCTGGCCGGCGAGCTCGGGTCCGATGGCGTAGTGAAAGCTGCCGGGAGCCGGCAGCGGGATCGCGAGTTCGGCGACGGAGGCCGTCACCGGGGGGCGTCCGGCCTACAGGCCGCGGACGCGCTCCTGCTGCTCGGCTTCGGTCTTGCAGTCGATGCAGTGAGTGGTCACGGGTCGGGCCAGCATGCGGCCTTCGCTGATGTCCTCACCGCAGACGACGCACTCACCGTACTCGCCCTCTTCGATGCGGCCGATGGCCTCGCGGATCTTGTAGATGAGCTTGCGCTCCCGATCGCGCATTCGAAGCGTGAAATCACGGTTCGACTCATGCGTCGCGAGGTCGATCGAGTCCGGAAGGTTCTCCTTCTCGGACACCAGATCACCAACGCCGCTCTCGGCGTCCTTGATCAGGGCCTCGAGTCGTTCGTTGAGGAGGTTGCGGAAGAACTCCTGACGCTCCGGCTTCATGACGTTCCCTCTCTCCGGGTTGCCGCCCAAGGGGGCGAAAGCGGGCGAGTATATAGGTCACAGACCCCCCTCGAAGCAAGCGACGGTCGTACCATTTCGTGGTGCGAAGTCCCATTGTCCTAGCGCTGATCGTGCTCCTAAGCGCGGCTGGTGCGGTCGCAGAGCCGATTCTGAGCCGGGCGCCGACCCTCGTTGAGGAGGTGCTCCCGACCTACCCGCCCGAGGCGATCGACGAGGGCATCGAGGGTGAAGTCGTCCTCACGATCACCATCGACGAGGACGGCGTTCCGACCGCCGTCGAGGTGCTGAAGTCCCTCACCCCGGCGTTCGACGAAACCGCGATCGAGGCGGCCTGGCGCATGTTGTTTGTGCCCGCCCTGGTGGACGGTGAGCCCACCGCGATCGACATCCGCTACCGGTTCGTTTTCCGCCTCGACGACATCGAGCGGCCCGAGGAGCCGCCGCCGACATCGACGCTGGCGGGAACCGTGGGCGACCGCACCGACGGTCGGCCGCTGGCGGACGTCACTGTCTCCATCAGCGGCACCGAGGCCGAAACCGTCACCGCGCGAGACGGCTCCTTCGAGCTGGCTGAGCTCGTGCCCGGCGAGGTCCGGGTCGTGCTGTACCACCCGGACTTCCAGCGGCAGGTCCAGACGCTCGAGCTGATCGCGGGCGAGCGCATGACGGTGGAGTCGTTCCTGACCCGCCTGGACACCCCCCAACACGAGACGATCGTGACGGGGCGCAAGCCCTGGCGGGAGGTCGAGCGGGCGCCGCTCCAGTCGGACACCTCCGCGGTCAGCGGGGCGTGGGAGCTGACCCGGCGGGACATCGAGCTGGCGCCCGGCGCGATGGGGGATCTGGCCAAGGTCGTGGGGCAGCTGCCGGGGGTCGTCAGCGACACCGACATGTTCGCGCTCTTCCACGTGCGCGGCGGGGACGCGACCGAGACCGCCTTCTACCTGGACGACATCCAGCTGCTGAACCCGAACCACCTCGGCGGCACGTTCACGATGTTCAACCCCAAGCTGGTCGACAAGGTGACGCTGTACGCCGATGCGCCGCCGGCCCCGTGGACCGAGAGCCTCGCGGGAGCGCTGGACGTCCACTACATCGACGGCGACAACACGCAGTTCGACGGCCTCATCGACGTGAACATGGCGATGGGGTCGGCTCACCTGTCCGGTCCGCTGGGGCCGAAGGGCTCGCCCGCGACGTTCCTGATCTCCGCCCGCCGCAGCTTCTTCGAGGCGTACTTCGCCCTGCTCAAGGCGGTCGGGCTGTTCAGCGATCAGTTCGTCGGCATGGCCTTCGGCGAGTACCTGGGACGCGGCACGGTCGGCGGGGACCGGCACCGGCTGCGGGTCACCCTGCTGCACGCCCACGACCACATGACGCTGGAAGGCGGCGACCCGGAGTCGGACGCGATCGTCACGCTGGAGAACGGGATCGAGACCCGGGCGCGCACCACGGTGCTGTCGGTGGACTCGCGCTGGAAGCTCCACGATCGCGTGACGTGGAGGAACCTCGCGTACTTCACCCACGACTTCGAGAACCGCGCTCAGGAGGCCGACTTCCAGGTCACCCGCGAGGTCCGAACCTGGCGGCCGGGCTTCCGCAGCGACCTCGAACTGACGGTCGGGGAGAACCACTTCGTGCGGGCCGGCGCGGACCTCGCCTACTTCAGCCTCGGCGGCGACGGGACCATCAAGGATCCCCGCACCACCCCGACGTGGGCCGCCCTGCCGTGGGCCAACCTGGGGGCGGGGAGCCTGACGTTCGACAGCAGCCGGTCGTGGACAGAGCTGGCGCTGTACCTCGAGGACGACTGGCGGCAGCTGTTCGGCACGCCGATCAACGTCCGCTCGGGGGTGCGGGTCACGCCGATGCACAACACCGGCGAGGTGCTGGTGTCCCCGCGCATGGGGCTGTCGGTGACGGCGCCGACCATGACGACGTTCAAGGCGAGCTGGGCGCTGGTGCATCAGCCGCTGCGCGAGCCGTTGCTGTTCGACCCGGCCGCCGGCGCGGTGGACCTGAAGGCCGATCGGGCGCTGCACCTGACCACCGGGATCCAGCAGCTGCTGCCGTTCGGCGGCCTGATCCGGATCGAGGCGTACCACAAGAAGCTGGACCGGCTGCTGGTCAACCCCGACACCGCCGCGGCCGCCGAGCGGGGCCCCGGGTACACCTCCACGGGCACCGGCACAGCCACCGGGTTGGACGTCTACTTCGCCATGCGGAAGGGGCGCGTCGGGCTGGCGGTGACCTACTCGCTCCTGAACACGGAGCGGACCAACCCGCTGAACGAGGCGGGCCCCCAGACCTTCGCGCCGGCGTGGGACCAGCGGCACGGGCTGCGGGTGATGGGCGAGGTCAAGTTGGGGACGAAGAAGAACTGGCTGATCGCGGGCATGTGGGAGCTGCGCACGGGGCGGCCGCGCACGCCGGTGACGCCGGTGCGGACCCCCGACGGGGACCGCTGGGTGCTCGCCCCGCACGACTACAACAGCCGGTCCTACGGCCCGTGGACGGAGCTTTCGCTGCGCGTCGAGCACTTCCGCATCATCAAGGAGCGGGTGAAGCTGGCCTTCTACATCGACGTGCTCAACGCGACCTACGCGCAGGGGCAGTTCGTCTGGATCTACGGACCCGGCACGGCCGATACGGCGCCCGAGCCGTTCGTGTTCCGGCAACTCCCCATCCGACCCTGGTTCGGGGTCAGGGCCGAGTTCTAGAAGAAGCAGGCCTCGGAGTCGTCTTCGACCTGGATCGCACCAATACACACTCGGGGGTGCGAATCACCAGATCGGCGTGTGACATACTGCCCTCTCCATGGGCGTGAAACGCATCAACATCACGATCGACGAGAGCGAGCTCGCAGCGGCGCAGGCCAGCGGTGAGTCGGTCTCCGGCTACATCCGCAGGCTCATCCGCGAGGACGCCGAGCCGACCATCATCAAGCTCGGGATCGAGCCCAATCTGGCGGATGCTTTGGGCCGCTCGGGCATGCTCAAGAACCTCGAGTCGCCGGTCCTTCGGGCTCGGATCTCGAATGCGATCGTGGCCTGGGCGGACGAGGAGTTGCTGCGCTCACGCGAGCGCATCCGCGCGATCTCCATCGACATGGACGCGACGAGCGATCCCGCCGCCGAGCGGATGAACCGGCACAGCAAGTAGCCGCTGCGGCGCAGCGCCCCCCACTCCCCGCTGATGCGATGCCAGACGCCGGTGGCGTCTCCCTCCCAGAGGTCCACGAGGAGCTCGGAGGCGACCAGCGACAGGGACTGCACGTTGTAGGCGCTCTGCACCCAACCCGCGTCCTGCGGCCCGAGGGTGCGGCGGGCGTCGGTCAGAAGTTCGCGCACCTGGGCCTCCCGGCCGACTGCGAGCAGAGCGATCGTCGCCTCCCCGAGCCAGTAGTTGGCCTTGGCCCACTGGTCGTCCCGCCGAGCGGCTTCGGCGATGCCGGCTTCGATCACGGTCCGCGCCGTGCCCAGCTCGCCGTGCCACGTGTAGCCCAGCGCGCTCCACGACCGACCGAGGGCGACGTACCACTGCTCGCCGATGCACTCGGTCTCCCACACCGTGGCGGCCCGGTCGGCGTGCTCGGCGAGGCGGCGCCAGCGGGAGGTGCACATGCCGACGACGCCGCTGTTGATCCGGACGAGGGCCCGGTCGTGGGGGTCGCCGGAGGCCTCCGCCAGCTCCTCGAGGGTGGCGAGGCGATCTTCCACGCCCCCCAGGTACCGCTCGCTTCCCAGCATGGAGCCGTAGCCAACCTCCTGGCAGAACGCCCGGGCCAGCGCCGACGGGTCGCCGGTGGGGAGCGCCCGCAGCACGTACCGAAGGCCGAGCACGTCGGCGAGCAGGGGATTGACCAGCGACAGGATGCGGAAGACCCGCCACAGCGCCGCGAGCTCACGCTTCTGCTCGGGGGTCGCGCGGTCCACGGAGGCGTCGTGCCGCATGCCCCGGAAGCGGACCCAGGCGCGGAGGACCAGGCCCATGGCGATGCGGCCCGAGGTCGAGGCGGGCACCCGGATGCGAACGGCCCGGAGCACCTCCCGCAGGGGGGTCCCCGCGCCGCGGAGGTCCATCCAGCGGAGGCGGAACTCGCACGCGAGGCTGCGCAGGCGGAGGAGGTCGGCGGACGCCGGGTCGGCAGCCTGGATGTCCGTCGCCGCGGCTTCCCACTGGCCGGCTGCTTCGAGGCCCAGTCCAGCGTTGGCGAGGCTGCAGGCCCGGCCGTCGCGAAGCTCCCAGAGGTTCGAGCCGGGGGGCTCCAGTTCGATGCACCGCGCGTAGAGGGCGGCGGCCCGCTCGAACGCGAGCTGCTCCTCGGCCCGGTGCGCCGCGATGGTGGCGGCGGCGCCGGCGCGAGCCCGGTCGCCCGCGCCCAGCCAGTGCTCCAGCAGCGCTTCGGGATCGGCATCGTCTTCGGTCGACATGGCGTGGGCGATCGATGCGTGCACCGCCACCAGCCGGTCCGACGGGAGGGTGTCCAGGAGCGTCTCGCGGATCTTGTCGTGGTACGCGTCCAAGAGCCGCCCCGAAGGCCCCTCGGAGACCCGCAGCTGCTGCGGCGCCGCCGACCTCGTCCAGGCGGCCCGTCACCGCGTTGGCCAGCAGCGCCGGGCCGGTGTCCTCGCTGCGGCCCACGAACCGGGCCATCTCGCCGACCAGGAAGGGGGAGCCGCCGGACTGGGCGGTGATCGCCTCGACGGTCGCGGAGTCGCTGGATCGCATCTGCGCGAGCAACCCCCCTGCGAGCTCGCGAGTGTCCGTCGGGGACAGGGGACCCAGTTCGATGGTCTCGGGCTCGAGGCGGGGGCTCCCGTCCAGCAAGCCCGTGAGCAGCGGGCTGGTGTCGCGATCCTCCGCGCGGAACGACAGCAGCAGCAGCAGGGGCGGCGGATCGGGCTCGCGCAGGATCTCCTGCAGCAACGGCAGCGAATCCACATCGCCCCACTGCAGGTCATCGATCCAGACCGCCAGGGGACGCCGCTCGGCGAGCCGGGCGAGCAGGTCCCGCAACGCGGCGAAGCCCAACCGCTGCACCAGCACCGGATCCGCCGGCAGCCGAGACTTGGGCGCGTCGGCCAGGCCGGCGACCCGCTCGAGCACCGGGAACAGCCGGAACAGGGCGCCGGTGTGGCGGGGGGCGATCTCGCGCTGTTCGCGACCGCGCACGGTCGCGAGGTGGTGGCTGAGGTCATCGACGATGCCGTCCAGCGCCTTGAAGGGGATGTTCTCGGCCGGGTGGCAGCGGCCCCGGAGCACCCACCAGTCGGCCTGGCGCAGCTCGTTGGCGAAGTGCCGCACGAGGTGGGACTTGCCCATGCCCGAGCGGCCGGAGATCAAAACCGCCCGTTGGCGGCCGCGGTGCGCAGCCGGGCCAGCTCCCTGCCCCGACCGACGAACGTCGCGACGGGCGACATCATCACCGTGCGGTCCAACTCGGGGAGCTCGTCGTTGTCGCGGTCGTTGGCGAGCACGAGGCGCGCTTCGTCGGCCGAGGGACGGTCCTCCGGATCGCGTCGCAGCAGCGAGTCGGCGAGATCCGCCAGGTCGGCGGGGGCCTCCGGGGCGAGCGCGCGGACCGGCCGGGCGTCGTGCCGGGCCTTGTCCGCGAGGACCTTCATGGCGTTTCCGACGAACGGACGGTGCCCGGTCAGCACCTCGAAGAGGATGACACCCACCGCGTACATGTCGGCGGCGGGGGTCGATCGGGCGCCCGCGGCCTGCTCCGGCGCCATGTACGGGATCGATCCCGTGATCTCCCCCGACTGGCTCGCCTCGAACTCCGCCCGGGTGGTGGCGAAGCCGAAGTCGGACAGCACCACCCTCCCGTCCGCGGTGACGAGGACGTTGGCGGGCTTGACGTCGCGGTGGACGACCCCCCCCGCTGTGCAGGGCCTGGAGGGCGTCCAGGAGCTGGCCGATCGTGGCCCGCAGGCGGCGGATCTCCCCGGGGTCGGGCCCCGGGCGGGCGGGTGCCAGATCGCCCGGCAGGGCGGTGATGGCACCGAGGCTGACGGTGTCCGCGATGGGCTCGTCGCCGTGGGCGTACCCGGTGATCCACTCGAGCAGGTCGACCGCCTGGTCGACCAACTCCATCGTGAAGAAGCAGTGCTCGCCCTCGATGACGAGGTCGTGGAGCGACACGAGGTTTCGGTGGCGGACCTCGGCGCGGGAGCGGAACTCGCGCTTCAGCGTATACAGCGCACCCGGGCCCGGCTTGTAGGTCGTCTTGAGCGCCACCTCGCGCCCCGAGCTGCGGTCCAGAACCCGGTACACCACGCCCATGCCGCCCCGCCCGAGCGTGCCGAGCAGGTCGTACCGGTCGGTCCCCCCAAATGTCTCCATGACCACACTGAGATCCTACGCGAGCGGTCTGGCCGTTCACGGTAGGCTCCGGTCATGAGGTGGGTTCATGTTCTGCTCGTCGCGGTCGCGGTCTCCCTGCTTGGGTGCCCGCCGGTCCGCGAGAATCTGCCGCACGCGGACGAGTTCGGAGGCAGCTACGGCGATGCCTTCCTGACCTACCGCTACTACCCCAACAGCGCCGCCTGGGTGGTCTACCTCTTCCTCCCCCGCGAGGAGGAGGACTTCGGCTGCGCCGACGCGACCAACTACGGCTGGAACGACGACGACAACGAGTGGCTGCTCGTCTACATGGTCCGCGGCGAAGACATGCCCTGGGAGGGGGAGTACCCGTCGTACTACACGCCCGAGTGCGAGGCGTACGGGAACTACAACTGGCTGGGCGCGCAGTGCACGTCCTTCTTCAACGGCACCGACCCCGAGGGGAACCCGCTTCCGGACAACCGCGGCGCCGCCGAAATCTCACGCTGGGACGACAACACGGTCACCGGCTCGCTGGAGTACGGCACGGACATCCGGGAGACGTTCCGCGCGACGAACTGCGGCGAGCTGCCGGGCTACTACTACTACGACGGCCGGATCGAGAACCCGCGCCCCGACACCGATCTGGGCGGGGACAAGAAGGCCGCGTCGGCCTGGCGCACGCTTCGCTTCAAGTGATGTCGGTGGTCAACCGCAGCCCGTACTCGCGGTAGCCGGACGCCAAATCCCGGGTCCGAACGACCCGCCCCACCAGCACGATCGGCTTGCCTTCGGCGCGGGGGATCCGGATCTCCATCTCCTGGGCGTCCAGGTGGGCGCGACTGACGACGCGGGCCCCCGTCGGGGAGACATCCAGGGCGATGCCGTCGCGGCGGCCTTCTTCGTCTCCGACCGGCACCAGGACCACCGGCGCGACGCAGGGACGTCGGTCGGCCTCCCGCCGCTCGTCCTGGCCGTCGCGCAGACCGATTCCGAACTCTTCTTCGAGTTGCTGGAGCAATGACTTCATGCGCCGGAAGTCTATCCTCCCGCGATGCGATCTCTGCTGACCCACCTCGAATGCGGCCGCTGCGAAACCTCCCATGACTTCCGCAAGCCTCACCGGGTGTGCACCGAATGCGGAGGACCGTTGTTGGCCCGCTACCGCATCACGCCCGGGGCGGTGTCGATCCAGACGGTGATGAGCCGCCGCCCCGGCCAGCACCGGCTGCCCGAGCTGTCGCCGGTGCAGGGGGCCGAGATGCCGACCCTCGGCGAGGGGGCGACTCCGCTGCTGAAGGCGCATGGACTGGCCGTCGACCTGGACCTCCCCAACCTGCTCATCAAGGACGAAGCCCAGAACCCCACCGGCAGCTTCAAAGCGCGTGGCATGGCGCTGGCGACGGCCCGCGCGAGGGAGCTCGGGATCGGGCGCGTCTGCCTCCCTTCGGCGGGCAACGCGGGCGCCGCGGCGGCGGCCTACGGGGCGCTCCACGGGCTCGATGTCCACGTCTACGTGCCGGAGTCGACGCCGAAGCCGATCCAGGGCGAGGTCGTTGCCATGGGGGCCAACGTGGTCACGGTCGACGGGTCGATCGCCAACGCCGGAGCGGCCCTGAAGCCGGTCGCCGAGAGCAACGGCTGGTTCCCCCTGTCGACCCTCAAGGAGCCCTACCGAATCGAGGGCAAGAAGGTCATGGGCTACGAGCTCTTCTACGACCTGGGCCGGCTCCCCGACGTCATCCTGTACCCCACCGGCGGCGGCACCGGCCTCATCGGCATGTGGAAGGCGTTCGACGAGATGGAGCGGCTCGGCTGGATCGGCCCCGAACGGCCGCGCATGGTCGTCGTCCAGACCACCGGCTGCGCCCCCATCGTGAAGGCGTTCAAGCGCAAGGAGTGGGACGGCGCGACGCCGATCAAGAACCCCAAGAAGACGGCCGCCTTCGGGCTGCGCGTGCCCGGCGCCCTGGGCGACTTCCTGATGCTCCGGTGCCTGCGTGATTCACGTGGAACGGCCATCGCGATCGATGAGATCGACCTGCTCGACGGCGCGAAGGCGATGGCCCAGAAGCTGGGGATTCAGTGCTCCGCCGAGGGCGGCGCGTGCGTCGCGGCGGCCCGGCAGCTGCGCAGCAAGGGCTGGATCGATCGGAACGACATCACCGTGATCTTCAACACCGGGCACGCGCTCAACTACGGCGAATAGAACCGGGATCATGCCGGGACGGGCGCGTACCCCTGAGCGGTGCCGACGCTCGAATCGGACGGTGGGATCATCTGGCGTAACCACGGCCCGATGGAAGTCAAGAACGCACGACGCGATCCCTATTCGCCCTTGGATCGGCCGTGGTGGCGGTGTAAATTTCGGACAGTCTGGTCGGTTCGTCGGCCAGAACGAAAGAAGCCGGATACGAAGCCCGGCTAAATCGTCGGCATCACTGAACGACGCACGAAGGCTCAAGGTGTAAGTAGCCCGATCTTACTGCCGACTCAGCCAGTGTCAACGGCGGAGCTTTGTAAGATGACAGCACTCAACCTCCTTCACTTCCTCGACGACGCCTCCCCCCAAGACCGCGCGGCGTACCGCGCGGTCCTGATGCCGCACGCCCACGAAATCGGCGCACAGGCTGTCGCGAGTCTATTCACATGCTTCCCGACCGCTCGACATGGGACGGACGACCACTCCGTCCGCTCGATCGCACCGGTCAACGACACGCACGCTGTGCCCGCGGGGGTGACGATGACGATCCGCGCCCAGGAACAGCTCGAGTCCTTCATTTCGAAGCACGGCGTTGGCCTTGCTGCGGAGGTCTATGCAGATCTCGCGCGATACGCGGCGGACCCCAACCGCTGGTCTACGCATGCAACCTCAACTATCGGCGTTCCGGTCGGCGACGAGTTTGCTCCGAACCGGCGTCTGTACGCCCGTTGGCACCGGGGCATTACGGGAATCGTCGTCACTCGGCTGAAGCCCCGCTTCTACCGCCTTTGATCGGGCCCACCGATGCTGATTGTCGAGGCGGCGCGGTCGCGTGGTGGACCGTCAGTTGCGGAGCAAGGGCTGGATCGACCGGAACGACGTCGCCGTGATCTTCAATACCGCGCATCCTCTGAACTACGGCGAGTAGGCTGCGATAGTCTCCCGTGGTGAATCGGGGGATAGCTGCGGCGCTGGTGGTCTCCGGGAGCGTGCTCCTTCTGGCTCTCCAGCCCGCGCCCGCGGCCGGCGACGAAGCTGTCCGAAGCACCGGGCAATTCGAACTCGAATCCAGGATCGACCTCGGTCGGGGCTTCAGGCTGACGAAGCTGCGTGTCTGCCTTGATGGTGAGACCATCTTCGACGGCGGAGATCTGTACGACTTGAGCCGCCACGGACTGCGAGGCGACTCCACGGCCACGCTGTACAAAGGCGAAGCGACTGAAGGGGCCCACGTCCTGTCGCTGTTCGCGAAGCTTGATGGACGCGGACCCGGGAGGCGGGGCGATCTCAGATGGGAGGTGTACTCCAGCCACGACGTCAACATCGACGCAAGGAAGCCGGTTCACCTCCACCTTTGGTTCTATCGCGAGATGCACCGCCGGCTGGCCGCGCGACCGACCTTGGGGTTCTTCGCTCCGAGGCCCGATGGCCGGTTCCCGACACGGAAGCCCCGCCCCTCCCCGCACACCGCCCAAACGCGCGACCCAGTCGGGCTCTGCGAGGGCTGAGTTGGTTCAGAGGGCGAGCGCGCGGTCCCAGGCGGCGATGGTGGCGTCGAGCGCCTCATCGTCGTGGACGGTCGAGACGAACGCCGCCTCGTACGCCGAGGGGGCGATCGAGACGCCGCGGTCCAGCAGGCCGTGGAACACGCGCCCGAACCGCTCCAGATCGCAGGTTCGCGCATCCGCCAGGCAACGCACCGGATCGTCGCGGAAGTAGACCGCCATCATCGAGCCGACCCGCTGCACGCGGGCGCCGCCGCCGTTCTTGGCGATGGCGGCGGTGATACCGGCTTCGAGGTGGGCCGCGCTGGCCTCCAGCCGGTCGTAGGTGCCAGGGCCGAGGGCATCGAGCATCGCCTGGCCGGCGGCCACCGCAAGCGGGTTCCCCGACAGGGTTCCGGCCTGATAGATGGGCCCCGCGGGGGCCATCTGGGACATCAACTCGGCCTTGCCGCCGTAGGCTCCGACGGGCAGCCCGCCGCCGATCACCTTGCCGAGGCAGACGAGATCAGCGTCGATGCCGAAGCGCTCGATGGCGCCGCCGGAGGCGACCCGGAACCCGGTCATCACCTCGTCGGCGATCAGCACCGAGCCGTGGGTGCGGCACAGCGACTGCAGCGCGCTGAGGAAGTCGTCCTCGGGGGGCACGCAGCCCATGTTCCCCGCCACCGGCTCGAAGATGACGGCGGCGATGTCGTCGCCGTGGGCCGCGAACGTGGACTCCAGGGCAGCGGCGTCGTTGTAGGGGAGGGACAGCGTCAGGTTGGCGATCGCCGCCGGCACGCCGGGGCTGTCGGGCTGACCGAGCGTCTCCGCGCCGGATCCAGCGGCCACGAGCAGCCCGTCGCTGTGCCCGTGGTAGTTGCCCTCGAACTTGACGATGAGGTCCCGGCCGGTCGCGCCACGGGCCAGCCGAAGCGCCGACATGGTCGCCTCTGTGCCCGAGTTCACGAGGCGCACGAGGTCGCAGCCGGGCACCCGCGCGCAGATGGTCTCGGCGAAGACGACCTCCCGCTCGGTGGGGGCCCCGAAGCTGGTGCCGGACTCCAACACCTCGCGAAGGGCCTCGGTCACGGCGTGCGGGCGGTGGCCCAGGATCAGCGGACCCCATGAGCCGATGTAGTCGATGTACCAGTTGCCGTCGGCGTCGCGGACCCGGCAGCCCTCGCCGGCCTCGATGAACGGCGGCGAACCGCCGACTGCCGACCACGCTCGCACGGGGCTGTTCACGCCCCCGGGGATGCGGGCTTCGGCCCGCTTCATCAACTCCGCGCTTCGCCTGCGATCTGCCATCACCTGCCTCCTATCGATTGAGCTTCACGCCGTGGTCCATGACCGAGGACTCATCCTGCTCGCGACGCTGTCGTCGCTCCCGCACCGAGTCCAGCTTGATCTGCACCGCCCCGGGGTTGGGGTGCACTTCCATCGCCGCCACGAACTTGGCTTCGGCCTCTTCCAGGCGCCCCAACTGCTCGAGCGCTTCGCCCTCGCCGAAGGCCGCCAGGGGGGCCACCGAGTGGGTACTGAAGCGGTCCTGCACGTCCTGGTAGGCCGCCAGCGCGCCCTTGTGATCGCCCTGGAGATCGAACGACCGCGCCATCTCCAGCGCCACGATCGGGGCATGGGCGCTGGTGGGGAAGCGCTGCAGCAGCTCCTCCCACTCCACCCGCGCCTGCTCGGGCTGCCCCAGCGTCAGGTAGGCCCGGCCGGACGACAGCAGGCACTGCTGCAGATGGGCTCCGTTGGGGCGCATCTCCACCGCGGTTCGGTAGGCGCCGATGGCGTCCCGGGGCTCGCCGGAGTCTCGGAGCAGATCGGCGAGGTCCACCTGGCAGGTGTAGCCCCACTCGTCATCGGCCCACGTCTTGGCACACGCCTCGAACGCTTCCCGGGCTCGGGGCAGATCCTGCAATCCGTCGCGGTAGACCACGGCCGCCCGCCACGCGCCGTAGGCACGCCAGCGACCGACTTCCGGGGGAAGGCTCGCGTACGCCGCTGCCGCCTCCTCCCAGTGGCCCTGTCCGAACAGGTGATCGGCTTCACGCACGGCGTCCTCGGGCCGGTCGCCTCCGCAGGCGGCCAGCACGAGGAGCGCCATCAGCGCGAAGCTACTCCGCGTCGGGTTCGTCGCTCGCAGCGTCGTCCGCCTCCGCGTCGTCGGTCTCGGCGGGGGCGTCCGCTTCAGCGTCGGTCGCGGCCTCGGTCTCGCCCGTGGCGGCTTCACCCTCGGCCGCCTCGGCGGCGACGATGGGGTTGCCATCCTCGTCCAGCTTCGGAATCGGGTTGCCGTCTTCGTCCAACTCGACCTCGTCATCGTCGGCGAGGTTGGCCTCGTCGATCTTGCTGAAGCCGATGACCTTCTCGTTCTTGTCGAGCCGGATCATGCGCACGCCCTTGGTGTTGCGTCCGACGATGCGGACGTCGTGCACCCGGGTACGGATGATCTTGCCGGTGTCGGTCACGATCATCAGCTGGTCGCCATCGTTTACCTGCACCGCGCCGACGACTTCGCC
>PVBE010869774.1_pt1 | contig 36496 bp, 27 predicted proteins | sample 1631181 | NCBI WGS metagenome assembly PVBE01 (sample SAMN08397723, study PRJNA350692) | Marine metagenome, whole genome shotgun sequencing project. | isolation source: water | place: Pacific Ocean | collected 2012-04
CCCACTTTATTTTTCCAGCTTTTATAAGAATGTGTGTTGCGGTACCGCAAACGCTTTTATGAACTAAAACCGACATGAATGATTTTATCCATAAACTATAAAATGTTCAAGTTGTATCTGCGTCTGCCATAGCTGTCAAAGCAGAACCGACGCTGTCCATCATACTGATATACTTTCCGAAGGCATCCACCTGTGTCATTTTCAGTTTGGTCTCAAACTTACCTTGAGATAAAGAGTGATCTATACCAGTGACAACAAAAACATTATCGATTGTTGTACCGGTTCCAAAATCAACAAAGAAGTTTTGACCATAACTGATGATAGGGCAACCATAGGTCGTTAAAGAAAGAGAAACAGGCGCTGTTTGAAGTGGAAGACCAGCGTCTCTAGATCCTTGAGCTGCAGTGCCACCTCCCATGCCACCTCTCATCATATTCACTGAAGCTAGCTTTGGATTGTTCATAGACGCAAGATCAGCTGATATCACTGCTGATGTTGTCATACCATAAATAATAGAGGGCATAGACGTCATTGCAAAATTCTTTAATGCTGGAAATCCTCCCTTAACCCGAAAACGAGTGTTCTCAAGAATCGATGGATCAAAATCCTCTACGTCTGTATCAGATAGCGAAGGAACAGCTTCTAGTAATCCAAACTCCATAGCCTTGGTCAATTCCTCGTAAAAGGCTGCCTCATGATTTACAGGGGCTCCGGACTCATCTGCTTCATCATCATATCTAGAAGGGTTTGCAGCTTTTGATGCAGTCGATGTTAAGAGCCCAATAGAGTCAGATCTGGCTGCACCCATTAGCTTCCCTAGAGCAGTATATGGAGTACAAACTGTATCGTACATATGAATCCTAAGGATTGTTCCGCGGGCACCTTGAGCATGTCCTGAAGGCTTCGCGGGGACTGCTTCAATATGAAACTTAATACGTGGCATCTTAAATTCCATATCGGCGCCCTCGCCATACGCATCTTCAAGACGCTTTTTCTTTTCGTCATTTAGCTTTGTGGCATCTTCGCTATATGTTTCTTTCATTTTGGTTTCACCCTCTTCATCTGTTTCGTAAAGAGCAGTTAAACCATAGGGGTATGCGGTCTGTTGGTGAATAAATTCAGCACTCATCATACCCATAAATCTACCAAGGGGTAAATTTACGCTTGTCTTTGTGTTTTCCTTAAACTTCGCTTCGAAATCTTCAATCTTTATAGGTATCTGTGCTACTGTTAAGTCTCGTAGATAGCTAGCTTTCTCATTAATCGGGTAGAATACAAACTGAATTTCATCAAATCGACGAGTTGAAGCCAACGGCTTACCGACCATGTACATCAACAATGCACCCAAAGAAATAAATTTTGAGTCCCTCTTTTTTGCATTGACGTATTTGGTACTACCACCGGAGCCAGTCACATCCACCGCAAACGGATCTTTTCTCGAACGACGTAAGCTTTTTATATGAGTTATTTTCGCAGCAACTGCATCAGCGATTGTTGACGCTGCAGATGCTGCAGCGCCTCCAGTCCCATCACTTCCAAACATGGCACCAAGAGTGTCCCTTAATTGACCGGTTGATGAATCAGCATCAGCACTTCTATTTTGTGATATGAACTTCTTGATTGCCTTAGCAGTTTCCTCGTCAACTGTCATTGATGAATTTGTGTCAGAGGCTGCAGACATAAAGGTTTGACCAAACATATCTTTTGCAACAGAGTCATCACCAGTGGCAGAGGCCTCTGCCATAATCGTCTTTTTAATCTCCTGGATTGCATCTGTCAAGTCCCGAAGGGCTTGAAGTGCATCTTCAACATCTTCACCCTGGCTTATTGTATTTGTGTTAACGTTACTTGCACCCTTCATCGAAAGCTTGAGCTTAATCTTTACTTGCCCTACTTCATCAAATGAAAAGCTTGAATTAACAATCATGTATTTTTCAGTAACTTTCAAAGAGTTTAGAAATGAGCCATAAAAATTTTGTATCGTATCAAAATCAGAGCCTACATCATGGGGATGGCTCCACCCGTATGAGATGAGGAGTTCTGTTGAGCCATATAAATCTGGCTTAACAAATTCTGCCACCTCTGTCATTCTAGAGCGATCATGTAAAATGATTGCCATTTCTGCCGTTTTATGAGCCATCATACCCGCGCTAGGGGTTACACCAATTGAAAAATCTTCAATTGTCATTAGCGGTCGAAATGGATCAATGATGGGAGCACCACGGCGCCCACCCACAGATACGGGCTCTGTTGGTCGGCCGTTTTCATCATATCCCATTACAGTTTGAAATGGCTCAAAATGTTGATACGTTTCGAGTGTCGCACCTGGACCATTTCCAATAACTGGCACCATCGTCTGTGGAGCTGTAAACATTTCCATTCCAGAGGTAGCGATACCTCTGTCTTTCAAATCCTCAACAGTTTCTTCTCTAGCTGCTTGACGATCTTGAGAAGCCGTTGAACTTGTTGCGCTTGAAGCACCAGCATTTGCGGCAGCTTCAGCTGCATCAATCGTTTCTAAAAAATCCTGAATTGCAGATGCATCAACAGCTGTGGCTATATCTTCCCCAACTGATGTGCTATGTCTTCCACCGTCTTCAACCTGAGATTGTCCTATGATATGTTGCATAAGACCCATCGTCTGAATTCTTTTATCATCACTAAGACCACTTCTTGGTGAAACAACAGTAACCGATAGATAAGGCTGACATCTAGAAAGCTCTATTGTCGGCATACAATTCATGAATAGACCGGCAGCGCCAGTGTCTCTCGTTGCAGGAACAAGCTTTGGATTTAAGACTTCTAATGCACAGAGGTTTGGTGTATACTTTGTGGGAGAAGCGAAGGCTCCATTTATAGCACCGTCTCCATCCTCTGTAATTTTGCACATCTCTTTCACAGACACTCTGGAGCATATAAATCTATGATTTATTGTTCCAGAATCAAACGTCCTCAATGACTCAGGCTCTCCAATAAATCTATAAATTCTTTGAGCCATCTCTTTCATGTCTCTAACTTCTCTAGCGCTAGCGCCTGTTAGTATATTGACTAATGACTCATAGGATTTGTACATCACTGCTCCGCCCTCTGTGGCGTCAGTGAATGATCGTATCACCTTAAACATCTCCGATGTTGGGTCAAGGTTAACGCTTCCGAAATCTTGGATATTCCCATCAAAAGCCAGAATTGCCATGAACTTTTCTTTTGATACAACGCCGTAATACCTGCCTAAGGCTTCTACAATCGTCGCCAACTTTGTATCATAAACCGCCATAAAATCCTACCCAATCAACGCTGTGATCTGGCCAATGTCTGTGGGAATTCGCAATAGCGTTCCAGGAGGTACTTGTAAGGCCCACCCTATACCGCTTGACCCTGCGATAACCCACCATAATCTACCATCTCCGTAATACTCTCCAGCAATAATGTCTAAACGCTCTCCCTCGACAGTTTCTCTAGTTATGTAATCTAAGGCGCCGGCGGCGACTGCTCGAAATAAAACATAACATGAATCGAACGTTCCGTAGTATTGCCCATTCTTAAGCTTAGGTGCTCTAGCGTATCTATTCGGCATTTATTCTTCTCCCTATGGTGTTGTTCCAGGTGGACCGCCGCCAGGAGTTGTGGAAGCGAAGATGGGTAATGCAGCCAATCTAAAGTTTCTAACGTTTGTTCTATTTGCAGAACGAAGATCTCGAACTGCTGGAACGTACGGAGCGATGCTGACGCCGGAAGGTGGTGCACCAGGATCAAAATAATCTGTCGCAAGAGGAGCAGAAATTTTCCCAACAGGATAATTCAGTGCTCTCATCATTCCATTATTATCAAGTCCAGGAATGATATCGTGGATTGGGCTAAACCCAATGCTAACTGTCATCATGGTAGGTGCCCGTCGTCCCAGATCAGACATATCCCACTGGGCCTCGCCCCAGTCCATATCAAAACTAGTTATTACGCCTGCCAATCCTCGGCCGCCAGCTGCTTCAAATGATCTCACTATAGCGTTATTACGAGGGTCAAAAAAGTCATAAATATCATTAACCTGCTGGGTAAGACTTACATCTGGAATATCTGCTTCATCGGGGGCGACTGTTGGCATTATTGGTTCAAGATCCATAGAGGTTACAATATAAGTATGCCAGTGATTCTTTGCACTTACAAGACGATACGGATCAGCCTCATCGTCTCTAATAATATATCGAACAGCATATTCTGCGTGTCGACTATTTCTATGTGCAGATGTAGTGTTTCCGTCATATGCCCACGGCTCTTCATCTGCGGCATCAGGATGTGATGGGTCAACAATCCAACGGTCTAAAACAACAACCTCTCCCGGGGCTGATGTTCTGGATGTAAACGGAGTATGTTCATAGCAAATCGCTCCAGGAGGTTCGCCTGAATAAAGGCCTTCGCCATCGTCTTGAGTGTAGTACCCTCGAGAAGAAGCCTTAAGAATTGCTCTACTCCAATCTGGATCACCAGGTAAATACCCGTGCGCAGCATCAGCTACAGTGGCGGGTTCTTCGGCAAAACGTCTTTCGTTTCTCCTCTCTTCCTCCTCAGCTTCGCGGGCTTGGTTGGCCTCTGCGTTTTCCACCATCGCCTGAGCAGTTATATCAAATGGTGCTGCTGAAATCTCATCAGCAGGAGAGCCTGTTGGTAGAGCCGGCTTTGCTTCTGCTAAACCGAATAATCGAGCAAGATTAAACCGACTGTAATTACTCCTGATTACATCACCAACCCTTAATCGTATAACTGGAGATGCCGTTGGGATCTGAGAAAATGGCATAATAAACTTCTTGGCACCAGCCTGAAGCGGTTTTCCCATCGACCATTGCGGATATATCATGGATACGAGCTTATTGACACTCCACCACATCGAATCAAAGTCTTCTGGCGATGTAGCAACCATAGTCCAAGAAACAGAGACATCACGAGTGGTATTTTGATAGATTTTTACCGAGTCAATTCTTCCATAACCACTGCTCTCAGCATAGCTTACAGAATATGCGTCGCTAAGATCAGTTAAAAAAGCATGAAAAGAAATAATCTCATTTGTTCTTAAATCATGAAGATAGAACGGCATATACTCGGCGTCTAATTCATTCTCAATAGAAATTTGCTCAGCCCGAGATAAACGAGACATATGAGTACCTGGCGGGCCCAAAGCCACCTTCCTGCGCTTCGAACCATTGATACCCCCTGAATAAGGATTTGCAGCGTTCATGGAATTAGTGTCACCAATCAAGTTATGGACTCTAGATGCGAAGCCAAGTCCACCAGGTAGTGCATACCCAAAAAGAGTGTAAGCATTATCTAGTTTTGTATTAACTAAGATCGATGCCGGGGCTGACCTATGTCGCCAGGCCAGCGCTGGACCGCTTGGGCGAGCGCGGCTTTTAATAACCCTAGTTTGTCCTGTGTCTGCCATAAGATCATAATCTGTAGTGTTTCCAGCAGCTATAAACTTATCACCCATAATAGCCATCGTACAGTAAAATCTCCAACATTGATATCGATCCATGTTGAGTAATAAATTAAAGAGCGCAATCACATTATCAGGACTGCCGGCAGATGCAGGTGGTACAGCGGAACCGAGATCACGGACCAGATCATTCATGTCTCGCCTTATTGATCGAAGCTGTGTAGCATAATAGCCAGCGCTATATTGCATATTATAAAATATAGAAGCTAAATCTGGACCGGCAGATGCAACTAGTCCTGCCCACCAAGCAGCTACTGCGGCAGGGCCGCCTACACCAGGGACTCCGGATGGAACTGGAGGAAGCATAGACCGTGGAATCTTAAAATATGCAGCTAATCCATAGCATACACACATCCACATTGGCTTTCTTGTTCTGGGAATGCCAAGCTTCCGCATCATTTTCAAAACGCGACCTTCCCGTTTCCACATTCCTTTTTTCATGCTGGAAGGATCACCAGCTGCAGTTGGAGGTGCAGCGGCTGCAATCGTTTCTAAAAGAGTCGTTATGGCAGCAAAGATTAATGCTGCTGTTGCATACTCTGTTACAGCAGCAACTGTCGTTCCCATTTGAGAGATCATAGCGGTCTGGAATTTCTCTTCATACGAATTCAGATTTCCATACGATTTCTGAGACTCAAGTGGACTACCGTCTACATCGTTATATTCTAGTTCGCCACCTTCAATAAAAACTTTATCTGGGGCGCCGTAAGCATTAAGAGGCCTAAGCTTTAGGGTATCAATCTTTTTCGCACCAATCTGAACTCTGTTAGGAAGAACGGTACTCGCTCGAATTGCAGCTGAGGTTGGATCTGCTGTAGCCGCCCTTGCATGACCGGTAGATCTCAACATTATAGATCCGGCAACTTTCGCTAATTTCCTAATTGTTGTTCGATCAGCGTCTTCGTCATATACACCAAACTGACCTTGCTCGTATGGAATCCCAGGTTCTGTAAACTCACCGTCTTCGATATAGGGTGAACTTCCCGGGGTTGGGTCAAAACGATTACCATTTCTTAATATTTGAGACACCCTTTGCTGCATAGGCGTTGCTTCTGAAGCATCTGGGAATGCAGTCTGACCTGATGTATTACCAACTCCCGGAGTATAAGGTTCTTCGGTTGACCTAACATCTCGCAGTAGATTGTTTCCGTCAGTCTGTGCATTTTTATCTAAGATATCGCCAAGTTGACCCGGGCCAGATCTAGTCCAGCGTCTTGAGTTGCTTAACGTATCAAATTTTGATACTGCTGCGCCAGAAGTGTTATCACCCTCTGGAAATGCATCAGTGAACCCCTCGGTTCCATCTTGTCCACCTGTAACAAATTCGGAAGGCTCTCCAGTTGCTTGAGTTAATGTAAATTCCTCACGAGGACTATCAGGTGAAATTGGAAAAGCATTTCGTGTTGATGCATTCGTTGTTAAAGAACTCAAATATGCAGCAAGAGTGTCCTTAGACTCTTCCTTGAGATCATCACCGATCATCACCTTATCATCGGTACCTGTTCCCTTCGGTGTGAAGTCTGATTCATTCGACATCGTGATTCTCTATTGTTTCTAGTAAAAGGTCAACAAATGACTGATTCTCAATGACTTCCTGTAATCGATCAATAACTTTTTGAATATCTTCGGATGGAGGTGCAGCCATAATGGATTTAACATGTTCCGTGAACTCTTCTTGTTCTTCAGGTGTCATAACTTTAGAAGTATCGTCTATCTCTTTATCCATGTCTACCCTCCTTCGTTCGCTGATGCGAGTGGCGTTGTCATGACCGATTTATCGACCAAGACCTTACCCACCTTATTGGCATCCATTGTTACTGTTACATTCAAAGTAATATTAACGGGTTCAGCATTAATTGTGTAGGAACCTTCCCCAGTACCAAGAGCACTAGCGAAGGTCTCTAGAGCAAGATTTGCATCAATGGGAGCAAGGTTGGTCAGGGCGATCAACGCACCATTGACTTGATAGACCATCTCAGACACAGCTGCAGCGAAACCACCGCCCTCAGCCACCATCTGCATCTGCCCAACAATCTCATTAGCAGCTGTGGCGAATGCTAAGACTTTCTCCATAACAGCGATAGATGTATCTAGCTTTGTAAGAACCCCTTCATCTAGCTCAACATTCGCGAGAGCAGAAAGAAGATCACCAAGGTCCCAATATCCGTCCCAATAGATTGAATTAGCAACCTCTTTCATCATTATACTGACTGTTGCAGCGAAACCCTCTTCGAGCCCCCCGCTGCCGAGATCAGAAATAATCCCAACAAACTTTTGCACAGCATCCATTGTTTTACCAATGATACAGAGTTTTAGCAATATCGCTGCTGGATCACCATCAATCTTTACACCAATAACTGATTTAATGAGAGGGCCCATGTGCTCACGAATCGCTGAAACGATCATGCTCACTGTATTCATCATTTGTTCAAGGGGATCTGCAGACTCACCAAAAGGCCACCAGCTTCCGGTATCTTCAGGTATAAGTTCAGAGAAAGAACCGATAGCCGTAGCAAAGTTTGCTACAGCTTCCATGGCGCCTTGTACGATTTTAACTTTTGCCTCAGCGGCCTTGGGATCATCAATCCCCTTTGTCGCCGCAAGAACAGATTTAATAATCCCAGGAATATGTTGTCTAATAGAACCCATAATCATATCAAACATAGGAGCCATCTTATCTATTGTAGAACCCATTGGTTCCGATTTTTCCCACCAAGATTTTGCTTCATTGCTTTTTGTTGCTTGCTCCATGAATTGGCCGGCAGCGCCACCAATAGCTGTAACAAGTTTACTAACGCCATCTAGTGCAGCGCCAACGATCTCTGTCTTGGCCTTAGCTGCCTCTGGGTCGGGACCCACATCAACTTCTAGAATGGCTTTAAGCATGGGCGGGATATTCGCTCTTACGGCTTCCAGCATCATTTTCATTGTGTCACCAAATGATTTCAGCAGATCCATAGCACCTTCTGGATCACCTCCACCAAAGAGGCCGCCTTTCGAGAGATCTGCTATCGCATCAAGTAGCGCAGGGGGTGGCTGAAGTGCTAATAATAGATCACCAATCGCAGCCAAGACGCCGCCAATAGCTTCTAGCTTCGCGATGTCGCCTTCTTTCATTACACTGACAAATCTAACTAATGCAAGAATTAAATCCTTAGCACCGCCAAATATAGCATTAATAAAGTCTGTTGCTCCAGCTAAGACGCCCCCAGAGTCACCGCCCTTACCTGAGAGCACATCGAGTAAAGCAATTTTGAATACTAGCTCTCCCATATCTTGGACAGCATCGAAAATCTTAAGAAGAGCGTCTATCTTCATCATAAACATTTTGGGATCGCCAATTGGCATCTGGGCGATTGCTTTCAACGATGGTACTAATGATGACACCATCGCTTCAGCAAGATCTTCGAAGACGCCGAAGCCAATCCTAACTTTTTTCATCATACCAGGCCATAAATACTTTATTAGCCCTTTTGCTTTTGTGGCCATACGGATGATTGCATTAAACGCAAGTTCAATTGCTATGGCAATATACATCATGTTCTTGCCGTCGATGTGTCCCATCTTCGCCATCAAATCGACAAGCGCAGGAGCAACTGTTTTATTCATCGCCCAAATGAATCCTGTCGCGACGACAAGACCGATCGCACCAATAATGAAAACTGGTGTCATAACACCAATTAAGGCTGCCGAGATTCCCATACCCAGTAATGCTAAGAATGTTATGATTAGATTTCCGAACACCGCATTAATCACGCCAAGATCAATTCCTGAATACGCTTCTTGGAATTTTACTAATGCCCAACCCAGCGCAACCAAACCAATCCCCACAAACGCGGCTGCCATCAGCGAACCGACAAGCGCAAGAGTAAAGACAACGATACCTAGAATAAATGGGGTTGAAGCAAAAACCAGACCCCAAGCAATCCCTAATAGGGCGAGCATTGCAATCGCCACCTCTCCCATTCCGACTGCTGAAACTGCATTATAGAACATTCCCAAAGCTGGAACTGTTACCAACGCAAGAACAGCAAGCAGTGCGCCTGCTAAGATTGCACCAGGAATTGCCACTAAAGCAACGAGAGCTAAGACAGCAAGAGCAACTGCGGCAACAGCAAGAGAGACTGCAGCGATGGCTACTCCAATCATTGCAATAGCAACCATACCGAAGTTTTTCAACCCAACAGCTGCGACGACTGGGCCCAGGATGGCAACAGCAAGGGAGAATGCAAGAACACCTACGACTAACAGCAGTGCACCAGCGAGGGCACCCAACATAGCATTACCCAATAATCCACTCGCAGAACCTACAGCAGCTAGAGCTGGCATCGCCGCCGCCAAACCAAGAGCAGCCAGACCAACGAACAGCCCAACTATACCGACTGCGACCCAGTTTGCAATACCAACTGCCATCACCACGGGTGCAGTTATTAGTACCGCCAGCGCGAATGCATACAGTCCAACAACCATAAACGCTGCTGCTCCGATGGCACCCAGTATAGCCTTACCCACTGTTGACATCTTGACATTTTGCAGATTTGTCATTAAACCTATCATTGGAAATATTGCACCCTGTAGCGCGACTATTGCCATCACAAGATTCGCGATTGGAACCTGCATTAATATCTTTACAACCATTACCAGGGCATACGCAAATATAGCCAAAGTGGGAAGGAAGGACAATGCCATAAGAGCCATTATTGCGCCAGCTTTGAGAACATCTGTGGGCTTAATCTTACATACTCTCTCAACAAACGTCTTAAGTCCATCAGCAAATCCAGAAAATCCTTGCTTCAGCGATTTACCCATTGACTTGGCGCCCTTACCCTTACCAGCTTTCTTACTGGCTTTCTCAACGCCACCAGTCATCATCCCAACTAACTTCTTAACAACCACCTGGAATATCGCAGCTTTAGCTGCGGCCAAGACACCCATCAACATCATTTTTGCAAAAGAAAATGCAAGTATTGCGCCACCAATCTTAAGCACGGTTGGATTTGTAGCTGCAGCCATAATCAGGTCTATAAGCGCTGAGATCAAAGAGGGGAGCGCCGCCATAATCGCTTCGCCAATGCCCATCAATGCTTCTATGACTGCTCCACCGATACCTTGACTAGCGGCATCTTTAAGACCATCAGGATTTCGTAAAGCTTCCGCCATTCCCTTAATCATGTCGACCATCTTACCAATGATCACAGGAATCAGGCCTGCGATAAATGCACCGATCATCTTAATACCAGAAATAAGCGCTTTCTTTAGTTTTGCAAATGCGGGTCCTTTTGCATCGAAGAACTTCTTGAATTCTTTACCCATATCATCAGCCATTTGCTGAGGTGAATAATTGCCTTTTCCAGTTAGAGCATCCTTAAATTTCTTGAAGATGCCCATTAGGCCGGTCCCAGTTAAGCCGCCGCCGGCATCAATACCAAGAAGATTTTGAAGATCTTTCGGATCAAATAAGTCTTTAATTCCGTCCCAAACACCCATTTCACCCATTAGATCGGAGAACATTTTACCAGCAGCTTTACCAAACTTCTGAACAATTTTTAATGCATTCCGGATTGCGCCAAGCATTTCTTTGAAGCCTTCACCCTGCTTCATCCCTTTCATAAAGCCGTCTGTAAAAGCACCGAAGAAACTGTCTATATTACTTCCGCCACCCTCTGTTAGCGTGGTAATTGAATCAGCCAACTTTGACATCGCTTCTTCTTGACTAAGCGAATTCTCTTCTGCTTCTTCAGCACCGGCTTCCAGATCAGCATAGGATGTACCCATGTTCTCAACAGAGAACGCTGATGCTAATGCTTCTTCAGATAAACCAGTTTGAGCTGCTAACAGTGATTTTTCCTGTCGCGTCATACTATCAATATCTTTACCCGCAGCATGGAATGCATCTCGCATCATGTCAATACGCTCAGCAGGGTTCTCGGCGTTCATCATTTCCATCGCATCGATTTGCATACCGAATGCTTGGTTAAGTTGTGAAGCTGAATCTGCAGCGTCTTCAAAATTATCAAATTTACTTATGACGCCTTGAAGATCTTTTGCTTCTAATCCTAGCTTCGCCATGTATGTAGCAACAGCACCGAATTCTTTCGTGCTCATACCACCGAAGTTCTTTACATCCTCCATCAAGGAAGACATATTCTTACCGATTGTTTTTGCCGACACTCCAAACTTATCGCCCATTTGTAGGGCCATAGACGCAGTCTCCGTTAAGACAGAGCCTACATCCTTTCCAGCTAATTGAGCTGACTTAGTAAGGTTGACTAGGGCGCCCTGACTCATGCCCAGTCCTTTGTTCATGGCAGCCAAAGTGCCCATGTTCTGTGACATTGAACCTGACAGCATGTGGAATGATGCCCCAGCTGCTTCAGCAAATTCTCCTGCAAACTTTAGCGCATTCGCAAGGCCTGCTTTTCCACGACCGAAAACCTTGGCTGTTGATAGTCCTGTCTGGCCGAGTCCGCCAGCTTTCGAGGTAAGGTTGTTAAAGCCATCCATGACGGCCTTACCTTCCCCGGTGGCAAGATCCCCAAAGACGCCCTTTGTTTCCTCCATTGCTTGCTTTAGCTCATTTACACCGCCAGCGCCAGCGCTTGCCATTTTAGTAAGGCCACCAAGTATCTTAAATGGTGCTGATAATATAGCTTTACCAACATTCATTATCCCCTTGGCAGCTGCGCCCAGAGTTCCGATCATCATCTTTACAGATGCGCCGGCGCTCTTGAACCCTTTTATCATCCCACTAGCTGCGCCAGCTGCAGCAGCATCGGTGGCGTCAATATTCTTAACCATCTCGCCAAATGAACTCGAAGTCTCATTGGCGGCATCACCGGCTTCGCCAATAGCTGACGCTGTTCCGGACACACCTGACGCCGCGGCATCGGCTGCGCCAGCTGCATCATTTAGCCCAGAATTTATTTCGTCTAGTCTCGCAGCGACTTGATCTAGCTCTTTACACTCTAAAGCCTTACAAAGCTCAACAGCAATCTGAGCTTGCGCAGACAGAGCTTTTTGTTGGCTTGAAAGCAACGCTGCGCGATCAGCGATGGCTTTATTGATTGCCTGCTGTATCTGTAATTGATTCTGTAGTTCTTTAGAGTCTGCCATCTAAACGCTTAAATCCCTGCTACTTACCATAAGTATGGCATACGAGAATCTGCGCCCTGATAATTTAGACTAGAAGGGCCATGAAAAACCAGCAGCATCGTAAAGCCTACGCGCAGCGGCCTTCTTCCTTTCCAGCAAAGGGAGCACCGTAGATAAATTGTTAGCCTTATTTAAGGAAACGTAAAATTTTCTAGACTCATTTAAGACATCAGCAAACAGTCTTACGTCGTGGGCGCGTCCAACTAATTTAACCTCAGAAATATCTCCACGGATATATCTCGCACAATCCGTTAAAAATGCTCTTTTATCATTCATGATATTCACACCTCGTTCTTATAACTATGTGAATCTACGCAATTTTGACGGAACTTGTGCCCTATATCTCCCCATCATTGACCTTGCATCAGGAGTATTCTGGTGAGCTGCACGAGAGGGTTGGTTCTTATTGGAATTCTTTATCTCAGTATTGAGTCGTTCCATAAACCAAACACGTTGCCATATAGGAATGTTATAGCACTCCACATAGGTAAAGCCCATGTAGTACATCAACAAGAAAATATGATGGAGGAATATCTCTTTGGTGCTATTCGTCAGGCCAAAAAAACGCCGCCCCCAGGGGCAGTCTAACCTCCGAGTGCTCCAGGCACGCGGGACAATCCATCCATGCCTTCATATCGATACCGGGCTCATTTTTATCAATAAACTTTCTGAGATATAAAGAGTCACGTGCCGGCATTCCAGAAACGAACATGTCTAGCTTCGTTCTGTCTGATACACCATTCACTGAAACGATCTGGTATCTTAGGCGTTGGGTAACCAAGTTCTCTGCACGTTGACCTTGCTTTTTTCTGCGCTCGCTTGCGGTCATAATCTCTTGCTCATCAGTTCCTGTTAAGAGCTTAAAGCGACACTTCGCTTTTGTAACAGGTAGTTGAGTCTCGAACATATTCGTTCCCATGGCGATGGGATCAAGCTCCAGTCGCTTAATTGGAAGCTCACCCAAGTTAAAGGACTGCTTAGACCTCTCGCTACACGCAGGGCAATCAACCTCAACATTATAGGCAGCACCATAGCCCGTTACCCGGAGAGCAACCATTAGGGCGTTTCGGTCCCCTGCGAGCATTGTATCAGGGTCAACCCTCTTATCCAACATACAAGATTTAAGGAGATGACTAATGACCGTCCCCTTTTTAATCAAAGCCTTAGACGTTAGAATATCTTCTTCTCTAGCCGTCATTGCCTTAATATCAACAACATTCAACCCATGTAGGGGGTGTTCGGGGTCATAACACTTACCACCAGAGGGTAAGGGAACAACTTCAACGGGAATTTCAAAACCGAAGTCATCCTTCATAACATTATGCATCGGCATTTGGCTCTTCATAGAACCAAAGATCTCGCTTCTTTCGCTTCCAGGTTTGTCAGTAGACATATAAGTTCTCCATGTAGAAATACATTCCTTTGTATCATAAGAAATCTTAGATTAGATGTAAACAAAAAAAAGCCCCTCGAACGAGGGGCTTTAAGCTTATAATATTGCTTTATTTTTGATCAGTACTGCAAGACGCAATTATCAAAGCGAATAGATAATGCGATCTCAGCAGGGTCTTCCGAACCATAGTCTAAATCGCCAAAGCCGGCGGAGGTTAGAAAGCATCCCTTCATATCCCAAAGTTCAACAACTGTACCCACTGGGTCCAAGAGCTTCAACTGGCAATCACGCTTATAAAAATCAGCATAACCGCCGCGACCAGAGACAGACTCATAATGAGTCCGTACCCACTCCATAACCTGCTGTGCACCAGATGGGGCGATTGGGTCATGTAGGGTTACTGACAACGCGTCAAATTTTGTTTTACCTGCGATAAAACGGGTTGAGTTAATAAACGGAATCTCGACCTCAGCAGTATTCATCGTGGGCCGAGCTGCTGTCTTAATCAAGAATGCGTCGATACCTTCAATTGCGAACACCCACCGAAATTTTCTTTTCGGCTCGAACTTGTTCGGCAACATATCGGTGACTGATAGTGTTTCTGGCATTTTGAATACTCCTTAAATCCTTCGTAATATAAGTATACGGTTCATAGCTTATATGTCAGCTATTATACGTCTGTTCCTGCGTTAGTTACCACAAAGTCAAGTGAGATGAACTCAACAGAACGTACTGGCTGCAGGAATATCTTTCCTCTAATTGTGTTATTTTCAACATCTGCTTGTGTAGTTGTTGTGGTGTCAATCTGTACCTTGAATCTTTCCAAGCCTTGTTGTGCCTGTATTCTTCCAAGTATCGGATTAACTGCTGCGGAGAATCTTGCTAATGTTGACGCCCTATTTGGCTCGAAGAGGAAGGTATCTCCAACCTTTCGAACCTGACGGCGAATGTCGATAAGAAGTCGACGTACATTAACTCGATCAAGCGCACTTTGAGCTGCGAGCAGAGTTTTCTGACCGAATACAACAACTTCCTTTGATTGTGGGAAGGATGTAACCGGGTTAATATCTGCATCATACAACGCATCGAGATTATCTCTATTAAGCTTAACATTCGTTTCAATTACGCTTGATAGAGCACCACGTGTGAAGCCAGCGGGTGCGTACCAGGGATAAGCGATTGAATCATTAAGTCCAAAAGCACCAATAACGGCAACACTCGGTGGTACGACCTGGTTCTGTCCAGTTATTGGATCACTGTACACCAAGTCAGGGAAGTACGCTGCAGCGAACGAACTATCTAGATTTCTAGAAGTGAACCCAGCCACAGTGTTTGTAACGCTCACTGGCTCAGAAGACCCAGTTGTGATCTGTGCAAGATTATCTTGCGCCTCAATGTCCATAATATATACGGCATCGAAACGATCCTCAACTGTTGTAATAGCGTAATCAGTAACTGATTCATGACGAATGCCTGGAATTGCAAGAAGCTGGATATCTACGTCTGATCTCTCTTCCAAAACATCCAATGCTTTTCTATATGCAGCAACGGTTGGTCCATTGGTCTTACCTTGGTTGGCATACGTCATTTCTCGGCGTACCGCAGTCGTTGTCATATTGGACTTATTTTTGTCCATTACGTTAAGACCATCAAATCCACCCTGAGGAATCATTGTGAACTTCAAGAATCTGCGACATGAAGACAATCCAAAATCCTTCTCAACATTTAAGAGTCGTGTTTGGGTTGTACTAGTTCCATCAATGTTTGCCATTGATGTTGCCTTACGGCCGTTTCGACGATATGTCGCAGCAGCCCATTGGTTCGCATCTGCCTTATCTGCGGTTGTGGTAATAACTTGGATCTTCTCAAGAGAGAAGAGGTTATTATTGAATCTATCAGCATCGAGTACTGTACCATTTACATCTGAAGCGCCAGCATTGAAGCCAATCATTGCGGGGCGTTGGGTTTGATGGTAATTGGGGAAATATGTACTAAAGCTCTTCAATGACCCATCATAGACAGTCGAACGGTTTGGCTCATCAACAGAATCAAGTTTCTCAACCTGAACTCCCCAGTAAAGCGCACCATTTATACGCTTCTTCGGAGCCTTTCCTTGAGCGACTGTTCTACGCATTGGGATTGGGGGCTGCACAAGCTGCTGTGGCATTTCATCGGGCTTTGTAAAGAGACCAGTCTGAGCCGCTCCCATAATGGATGAACCAGATGTAACAAGATGCTGTATTCCACGGAATCCAACAGGTAGTGCTGTTGCTGGTATCTGTCCTTTTTCTAATGCGGTGGATGGATCTACCCGAATATAGTTTGAAGCATTAGGATAACTTCCTTCAACCACAAGCTTTTGAGCACCCGCTCTTTTATCGAAATCATAATAGAGATAGTAGTCACCAATAATTCTAGGGACATACCTCTCGTGTGTAGGATCTAGCGAAAGCTTTGGGAACTTCTCTAAGACAACCGGTAGGTCATCAGTATCATTATAATCTCTAACAGCTAGATCAAAGGTTCCGTACTTATTATTAACGTTTGTGGACTTCACAATGTTGTCAATAGAAATCTTGACCCTGGTGCTGCCTATCGCGCCGTCATCCAAAGCATAGACATCAAATAGGTCTTTATTCTGGCCACCAAACTCTTGAGATACGATGGTCGGAAACCGTGCTGTTCTAAATCGATCCGTATAACCCTCGAAGTTTGGAATTGCAGCTGTACCATTGTTTCTTGCTTGTGAGGCAGTAAGTAGTAGAGCAATATCTTCAGTCTTATATGTGACGCCATTTACCGAGTAACCAGCATTTGTTGCAGCATAAGTTGACAACATTGAGGTTGAACCGGTGGGGATCGCAAAGTTCGAATAGACATCGTAATGAGCGTACAAGTAATGACCAGCATCCTGAATCTTCTGGGGGTTTGTATTAAAAACATTCGCAAAGTAATTAGGAGCCTGTGGATCGAAGGATGCTGTGAGCACCGTTGGGTAGGTATCTGTATGGGAATGACCATTTTGCAGAAGAACAAACTCTTGACGACCCTGAGAAATATTAACAGCACCGAAAGTTGATCCAGCGTCCTGTGCCGCTCCTGCACCAAATGTGAATTTGGCTGCGTAATTGTTTGCGCCCGGGGCACCGAGTGGAGTATTATTACCAGTTGCATCCGCAACACCAAGTGTCCGAGACGCGCTTAGAGCAAGGTTTACTCCGGAGGGTGCCAACAAAATTCCGCGAATAATGGGTTGAACAGCATTTAGTCCAGCATCCGTAAAGATACCAGAGCTATTCTGCTCTTTCATAAAAACGCCCAAGAAGTGGGTACGACCCAACTTACCAGGATTTGTAGCGGTTCCACCAGCAAATCTATTCGCGTCTAAGTTTCCTACAGCATTGGGAAGCTGTTCACCAACAGTGAACCCGGCGTTGGTAACAGCGCCGGTGCTGGTTCTCTTCTTACCATCCCCAATTCCGAGGACGCGAAGATATGTTCCCGCTCTTGCATATTTCAACCATTCACGAATGGCCATTGGACCAAATTTACCTGTCTCTACATTACCGAACTCTACAATAAAGTCAGCGAATGTAGCCATAGTAATTGGCACAAAGGCTCTGCCTTGAGAAGACATGCCGATTACGCCCGCAGGAATTCCCGACGGGCCAGAAAGCGTGGGGCCCGAAAGATCGATCTCTCTCGTTGATACTCCCGGGCTCTTAAAAGTGAGTTCAGCCATTTGCGATTTTCTCCTGTATTCTTTTCTTAACTATACTACGCGAAGTCTACGCCGCTGTTTGTAATAATAAAATCTATCGCAATAAATTCAATTGCTCTGGTGGGTACAACAACGATCCTACCATTCAACTTATTATTTTCAACATCGTCTCTCGTGTTGTTAGTATCATCCATTACGACATTGAACGATTCAATTCCTTGTTGGGACTGAATTGTGGCCAATAATGGCGTAACTTGATTAATGAACCTGGCACGTGTTGCTGGTGTATTTGGTTCAAACAAAATCTTGTCTGCAACCGCAGTCACCTGTCGTTTGACTTCGAGTAACATTCTTCGTACATTTACTCTATCAAGAGCAGACTGTGCCAACTGGCAAGTCTTCTGACCGAAGATAACGAACTTACCATCTGCGAAGTTCGCGATGGGATTAACTCTTGAGTCGTACAACGTATCTCTATCTCCAGATGTAAGTCTTACGTCTGTATTACTAACCAAGTCTAAGCCACCGCGGTTAAATCCTGCAGGTGCGAACCAGGGATAAGCAACAGAGTCGTTATATCCTAAGGCGCTCATAACAGGAATCGATGCAGGTACTTTTACCTTCGATCCTAAGATGCGGTCCGTGATATAGACATCTGGGAAATATGTCGCTGTATAATTGTTGTCAAATACTCGTGATTCAAACTGTTCAGAGGTTTCCCGGACATCGGGGAATGCTATAGATGCACTAGCGATTGCAGCGCGATCTTCATCACCCCAGAGTCTGGTCTCATCTTCAGACCAAGCGGGAATATCCATTACGTACATTGCCATCGAGTATTCCAGCGTCTTCTCAGCAGCGTGATCCGTTACAAATGAGTCTCTAATTCCTGGAATAGCAAGAATATTGATTCTAGTTGTTGTTGGATCAGTCATGACTGTTGCAGCCTGCTTATATGCAGCAATGCTGTTATTCAATCGACCGGTGCCGGCAGGATTTGCAATAAGACCCATATTTGAAGCCCCATATTCGCTAGAAGCCTTTCCAGCATTCTTTCCGATAGGAGCAGGTACGGATGCATCAGTGGAAGATGCTCTATCTGTCATGTATGCCATGTCTTTATCAAGGATATTCAATCCATCAAAACCACCGTACACTGGAACGTTAAACGCTGTATAACCTGTAAACCGGTTAAACTTAACAGAGCTTGACTGAATTAATGAGGCATAAGTAACACGTAATTGGCCTGCCTTATCTGGATCCATAACAGCATACGTCTTAGAATCTGGAACACCATTTCTAATATATGCAGCCTCAAGAATATGCTCTTTAGCGGATGCAGTGACATATTGGAATAAGTTGGTAGCCGTTGTACCTACGTTGGCCAAGGCAACTCTCGAAAGTGTGAACTTATTAGCATTGAAATTATCTTTACCAGAACCAGTCACCAACATATCGAGTTTTTCGATACCCTGGAATTTCGCGTATGCCGCGATGAGTGGATTAGGATTGCTAGAAGCGTTAACATTCAAGCTAGCATTATCCATGCTGCTTGTCTCGGGACAACGAGTATACTTTACACCCCAGTTTAGTCGTCTATCAACAATCTCTTGGGGTCCTGGATCGCCGGCAAAGTGACCTGTTGTGGAAACCGGGCCGCGTGTCAACTTAAAGCGATATGGAAGGGGTGGTACAATCGAACCTGAAAGGAACGTTGCTCTCTCACCCCCACTATCCGGAATAGTGGCTTCAGGTAAGTCACCCCACATCCGATAATTGTCACCATTACCATAAGCTACCGAACCAACCTGCAGTCTTCTGCTAAACGTAGTTGAATCGGAAAGGCTGTCAGTTGTTTTAATAACAGGAATCCCCTTAAACCCAAACGGGCAGGCAGATTTCGGCAAGTCTTGAGTGTAAATTTTCTCGCTTAGAACAACTCTTACAAAGTTTGAAACATTGGGATATCGTCCTGTAACGAGTATTCGCTTTTCAGAAGCATTATCAGCATCGAAATTATATCGTGCCTTATAATCGCCGACCTTCCTTGCAATAAAGTTCTCAGATGCAGGATCGAGGTTACAAGCAGGATACGTTTCTAAAACTTGCGGATCCATATCTGTATCGTCGAACCTACGTACTTGAACCTCAAATTGAGGATAAGGATAATTGTCGTTTGTAGAAGCACGAAGATTTGCTATAGTGCACTTCACCTTATCATTACCCCATGCACCATCAGACAATGTCTCAAAGTGGAAGAGGTCATGCTCTTGGCCACCATACGGCTGTGATATAACTGTTGGTGAGCGAGGTGTAGTGTATCTAGTATCAAATCGACCATATCCAGTAGCAAAGTTCTTATCAGAGAGATAATTGTTTGCTTGGTTGGTCGATCCGGAAAGTAGGGCGACAGCATTCTTGGTTTGGTCAACACTTGCCAATTCATCTTCAACAGCAAAATCAAGATAAAGTAAGTGCTGCTGCTGGTAGAATTTTGTAGGATCAGTGTTAAGAACGTTTGCAATGTATGCAGGATTTGAAGGATCTAGTGAAGCAGTGATTAGATTAATTCCCACTCCAGCTACGTCCTTATATTGACTAGTATAAGAAGCGCCCAATGTAGATGAAACAACTAGCACAAATTGATCATTCTCAGCTGTACCCTTGGTGTGGTTCAAACTAGCAGCATCATTCAAGGTGCTAGACCATGTTTCACCATCGTCCATAATCTGGCCTCTTGCGCCGGAAGCGAACAAGATAACACCACGCAAAAGATTAATTCTTCCTGCGCCTGAAATATTAAAGGATGGATTATCAATAAATTGAGGGAATGAGTAATCGTTGGACGATGAAACATAATGACGTGCAACCAAGAACTGCACAGCACTATCTGCTGTAGGCGTTGCATTGCCCCACCCATTATATTGGGATGCTTTCGGGACAATCTTGAACCCTGCATTCACAACTGTTCCATTATTCTGGGTACTTGTTATATTTGCAGACGTTTCATTTGCGCCAGCACCTAACACCCTCATATATGTTAGAGCTGTTCGGTTGGCCAAAAACGCATCTACAGCGTACGGTCCAAACCGGTTGGGGTCAACTTCACCGAACTTGTTAACAAAGTCCGTCATGCTACCCACGGTCACAGGTATAAACGCTGGACCTTTTTCGGCCGTGCCAATCACGCCTGCTGGGGTGCCTACAATTTCGGTAGTTCTTTGGGTCGCGTCGATTTCGCGCTCAAAAAAACCTGGGGATCTAAAAGTTTGTTCTGCCATGAGTCGGGTCTCCTGGATCTAAGCTATCACAAAATAACTATTTCGTACAATACTGAAATGTCTCATGTCGTAATATCAATCTTTGAATAATTTTCCTAAGTCGATTTCCAGCCCACCCTCTGGGATAAGGCTATCTCTAAAAACTGTCTCTCCTTTATTGGGATTGGTAGCTTTTACAGTAATTCTGCGTTGCGACTTTTTCCCAGTAAAAGGATCCACATCTGTAATTATGGTCGTCGGAGCCGATAAACCCGACTTCTCTTTTTGTCCACCAAGAATTACTTGCGGAGTGCCAGGAATGCCGGACGCTAACGGGTTTCTAACACCCCCTACAGCTGCTGGAGGGTATCCTGTGTCTGTTGTTGTCATATCACCCAACATATATGCGAAAGGGTCTCCAGATGGGATTCCGCCGGGTGGAGGAGGAACTGGAACGCCGCCAATACCTTGCGAAACATCAAATGCAATTTCTGGTGCAGAGATTGTTCGTCTAAAAGGAACAGGCGTGCCAGGCTCTTGGACAGCGACGACGTAAGCCGCAACAGATATTGAAAAACTATATTTGACTAATCTTTCGGAATCAGTAAAATCATCAAAATTATTTTGTGGATTTAGAGCGGCATCAACAAAAGCGGTGAATCTATACCCACTTTCGGTCTCGATTACAAACGTTCTTCTTCTATTTTCTACATATCCGTTCATCATAATAGTAAGAAGGGTGTTCATTTGCTGAGTATATTGAGTCCAAAATGTTATTTCGTAAGAAGCAGTATATTGCTTGATTGGTGGCATCTCAATAAATTCGATTAAATTCTTTCCAAGATTAGGTTTAAGAACTGTCCCCCTTCTTGCAGAAACAGAGATTGCAGGAGGGGCGCGGCGCGTAGCCAAACGGTCGGGATCGGTGCCTCCACCCAACCCATTAGACAAAAGAGGATCGGCTTCGATTGCAATTGCATCAGAGTTCTTAAAGCCGTTCACATTATTTAGTCTTTGATAGATTGGGTCATCCTCAGACAACTGCACCTTAATTGTAATTGGGCCACCCTGAAACTGTCCTGCGCCCTTTGCAGAGTCTTGATCAATACCAGTCCTCACAATAGAGATCAAAGGAAGGATTAGTGCTCCAGCCTTATCTCGTAAAGGCCGATTTCTTGATAAAATAGCGAACCTTTCACCAGTTGCGAAAATAACAGGTACTCTCTTCATCTGGTCTTGACGCTTATGAAAAAGAGGAAGCTCTTTATTGAAAAGATTAAACACTCCTCTGTCTACATCCTCGATAGTACAAGATGGAATGTCAAAGTTGTCTTTAACATCATCGTTACTATAACCGGTTGAAACCCTGTCTTGTCCTGGCGGTGGTGCTGTAATAGAATATCTAGTAGGCATTAATCACCATCATCACCATAAAAGGCGGATCCTACACCTTCTGGGTCTCCCTTTGGAGAGACTTCAGCGGGAGCCGGGGGCCGATCAGGAAGATCAAGCACACCTTTTTCAATTAGCGCACGCTTATCGCCAGTTGGGCCAAGTTCATTTTCTGCAAAGCCGCGTTGCTGTGCGAATGTTTCCTGAATTGCATCTGGGTCTCCAGGGAAATACCCTTCGTCAGTAGGACCGTGAGGTTGCTTATCAATTAATCCCTCTCTTGCCTGCTTACCCATAAGCTTCACACCCGTCATATACTCAATCTCACCATAGATGTTTGATTGCCATACAATGGAAGTAATTTCAAAAAACGTTTCACCATACGAGAAATAATCCCCCTCTTTCACCTCGATATCTTTGTCTATCAAGTCGCGATAATGTAAATAGGTCTCAATTGAGTAATAACTCTCTGAACCGAAACGATTTGTGCGAACTTCCCCAGGCATCCAATTTACTTGAGCATCAATCTCAATTGGATAATTGAAGTATTTATTAACTGCCTCTTCATACACATCATGCACTTCTGTAACGTCTGTTCTAATGCTGTAATAATAGATCTTTTGACCAACAACATCTTTTATCACTTCTTTTGTCAAATCAGAAATGAGGTCTATTTCGCGTGGGGTTATGAATAATCTAGCCACTGTATCTCCTCATTATTTGATTAAAATTGCATTGCCCAGCGGCATTGGAACTGCCTTAAGAGCTTTCATAATATTTTCTGAATCTAGAGCTTGGCCCTCAAGTAACTTGCTATATGTTAAGCTATCGAGTAGTTCAACAAGCTGGTCACGAAGGCGACCCTGGTCTTCTCTTCCTTGGCTTATTAAGTCGCCGCCGTTTAGGTTGAGGTCCCCAGAGGGTATTGGCACTGTTGCAAACTTAGACCTTACTTGACCCAAAAGCTCCTTACAAAGAGCTAAGCAGTATTGTCTAATCCATTGCCTTCCAACAGAGTTTGTTTTTGAAAACTCCATACGACCGAATGGGACGTTGGATAAATTTGAAACACCATAAATCGTATCGTCTTGAATGTCTGGATTGTAAGGATCAGGATTATACGCTATCCTTAACCACAACTTGGGATATGAGCTACCACCATCCGAGGAAGATATTTCAGTCGGCATTGGGTATATACGAATTTTGCTTCCAATAACCCTATAAGAATAATTCGACTTTCTTACCCTGTTTGAGATATCCATCTGGCCGGCTCTTAACACATCTTCAAAAACAGGGAGAACATAGAAGACTGTTTCAGGAGTAAAAGACTCAAAGCTAAATTCATTATTAAGGTAGTTAATCGCAGACGTTGTATCGAAAAAACGATATGCTGCTTGAGGACTGAAGTGAAAAACTTCTTTAATCCTCATTTTTGTCATGGGAGAGTTCTTACTTCCTGATACCAGCAGAGTCCCATCAGTCCCCTTTAGTTCTGAATAAATGTCATAATCTTGAACGTTTTGACGGAGTTGTATTGAGCCACTTACGTCGTTGTAGGATCCTCCCAGGCCAGCTTCCATTGAGTAGGGCTCTGCCATTCTTAACAGATATTCAAGGTTTTGTCTGGGAAATAATCCAGTCTTATTACTACCCGTTGAGTATCCAAGCAGATTTCCAAGCTGCGACTTTGCATCGGCTTCGTTGATTATCCTTGTATATTCTAAGAAGCCTTCTTCTAAGCATGCCCACATCTGCTTTTTTGTGAGCTCTACGCTGAGGATATCATCGCCCAGCTTTCTTTTCACAAATGCAATTGTAGCATCAGCTTCAGACTGGAAGTCAGAATCAGTATCAAAGAAACCAAAAGGAGTCGGATTTTTCGTATAAGCAAAAGAAGACATTTCACACCCTACCATAACTATTACGATAAGGGATGAAATGTCTTACTTGAAGACTTAAGCAAGAATTGCTATATCAGACCGTATTTACCCAAAAGTTCCTCTCCATTTGTCTGATGAAGGTAGACATTTGTGAGAAACGAATGAAGCTTTTTTGCAAGTTCAGCTGTAGCATGATCCTGCGTGGCATCTGTACTAGCCTGATTTGACCGCATTGCGGTTAATTCACTTTTCAGAGAATTTACTTCTTCCTCTAATGCGTTGATCTGCTTCTTTAAAGCGCTATTACTAGTCGCTGATGTTGTCGACTTTGGAGTCGATGTTGTCGATGTTGTCGATGTCGACTTTGGGGTCGATTTTGTTGTTTTTGATGCTGTGGCCATGTTCAGCTCTCCTTTTCCATAAATCATAGATATAAAAAATAAATTGTAAATAAAAAAGGGCGACCCCGAAAGGCCGCCCTTAATATTCATAACGTATCTAAGATTAGATTACGTCCATACCCATACAAGTAACTGTACCGTAGAAGTCGGAGCGAACCATCTTCTTACCGTACCGAGTCATTACACCCTTTCTCGGAGTGAAGTCTTCGGGGGCGAAGATAGTCGGTGTGACGATGAGAGGCACATATGGAGCATATACGTAACCAGTCTCAAGGTAGCTACCGCCCTTGTACCCAACAAGAATCTTGTTGCGTGGGAAGTAGGGGTCCTTATAGACTGTGAAACGATTGCTTAGTGTACCAATCTTCTCAGCACCAAGGCTCATTCCGCCTGCAACCTGACCGTCACCATCAATGGTGTAAGCGGGTCGGTAGAGGACAGAAGCTTCAAGGATGGTCGCAACATCGGGGGAAACCACGATGAAGTTCGCAGAGCCACGAAGGGTCTTACGGTGGATCTCGTTAGCAACGTCGATAACGGTTTCAATCAGGGTCTCGTACCATTCGCGGACCGTACCTGTGAAGGCAGGACCTGGAAGGGAAGCCGAGGTGGTCTGAATAGAACCGCTCTTCTTGTTGACAAACTGACCCGGAGTACGACTCCAGTAGTAGTTGGTGTCAGCCTGAACCAGAAGGTCATTCAGGATCTCACGGTCGATTTCAAGAGCAATCTGCTCGGAGAGAATCTGGGTGAGCTCAACTTCTGCATCCAACGAGTGGTATGCATTGAGGTCCTGAGCAAGTTCTGGGGACCAGCGAGCACGGAGCTTCCGGGTCTGAGCGACGACTGAGATACTCTCAATCTTAATGTCAATCTCAGGAATAACTGGAGCGGGGTTACCAGCGCCAGTCGAGAAGTTCGACTCGAAGGTTGGGATGACAAGAGTGCTACCATCAGTGCCTGTATCCAAAGCAGCAACCTTAGGATATGTCCATCGGAAGGCCTTGAGGTCAGTACTGTCAATCTGAGTACCGGAAAGAACCATAAGCATATGTGCATTAGTGGCGCTTCTAGTAGTCATTGGGGCAGATACGACTGTCGAACCATCATCAGTAACGAGCTGATTCAAACGACGAAGGTTATAAACCTTAGTTCCACCCTGCATTGTTGCCGGGACAGCTGCCAAGTCTGTGGTGGTGCTATTGAAGCCATCAGCTCCAGTAAGAACCAGCGCATACTCTTTCACCATGGTAAGGTCCTGATTAGTACCAGCGTCTGTCAACGGAACAGTAAGGAAACAGAATGTACCTGCTGAATCGTCAATTAGCGAACTAACCTGGGGATCGAACTGAAGGAAACGACCATCAGAACCGGAAGACATACAAGCACGACGGCCAGAAGTGTCACGAGACTGAGTGGAAGCACCACCAAGAGCGAAGACCTTGGTTGCTGTAATAGTCAGGGCTGAACCAGAGTGAACCTTGGAATAACCAGATCCAGCAAGGTCGTACTGACCACCAACGCCAAGAGAACCAGAACGGATTCCCTTACCAGCTGGGTTATTATAAATTGACTGTCCATCTACGTATGCAGCGCCGCCGCCAGAGGATGCACCAAGGGCGCCTCCACCAGAACCACCGACTGAATCGCCGTATGTATAGTCAAGATAAAAGAGCAGGCCGGAAGGCAAGCTCATGGGTTGTATGGATACCAGATCGTTTGCCACAAGGCCGCCGAATACTCGACGTACGATGGGGAAAGCGATATTGGTGAAACCACGAATGTCGCCGGCGGAAGGTGTAAGACCACCTGTTCCGACTCCATTCTGCTCTCGGAGGATCTGTCCTGCCTGGTTCTCTAACAACGTTGCCATGTTTTCACGATGAACGCCGTCGAGACCACGAAGAAGACCTGTCCGAGACCACTTTTCTGTCAGGCGATGATTTTGTTCGCCCTGATGACGCTGCCGAATTCCTTCGGTCAGTTGGTCAAGTGTAAACTTTTTTGACATTTGTCTTTTCTCCTTTTAAGATTATAGCGTCTACTTTTTAATACCTGCAAGAATACCCCATCGATTTACCTGTGCTGACTCATTTTTAGCGGTTCCACCGCTGCGAGTTGGCTTGCTGGAAGATCCAAGGACTTTTCTTACCCTGCCCTCTGAGAGGGACTTTTTGTTAAGTGAGCGAGTCAAGCTTTCATAAACAAGCTTCGCTTCTCTAATTGTCTTGGCATTATCAAGAGCCTCGACTATGGCACGCTGTTGCTTTGAACCAACATTACGATTTTGCATCAGTTTGTTCACGTAAAGCAGTTTTGCGTTAAAAAGATTCATTTCAGATAACTGCTTTCTAAGAGCAGCATTTTCTGTATTTGTACGAGCTGAAGGGGCACGACGTCCACTTCGTCGAATATTTCGACGATGCTCAGCCACTCGCCGGCGGCGAGCTCTACGGCGTCGGGATTCAACTTTCGGCTCAGGAACACTGGGGTCGCCAAGTTCATCAGCAAGAGCGTTAAGAAGATCATCTTCATCTACATCGATAAAGGACTCATCTTCAATTTCCCCTCCACCAAACGCGTCGGCTTGGGCAGATGCTTCTGTACTTCCCTCAGTAGCTTCACGCATTCTACGAAGCTTACGAAGCTCCATTTTTAACATACGTGGGTCAATTTCAAAAACCTCGCCGAGATCAAGAGCAACTTCTTCCTCTTCCTCGCCTTCAGCTTCTTCTTCCTCGCCTTCAGCTTCTTCGCCTTCAGCTTCTTCGGCTTCTTCCTCACCGAGATCAGATACCAGCTCTAAATCGAGGGCATCAATATCAGCATCTTCGGCGTCTTCAACACCAAGAGCTTCTAGATCCTCATCACTGAGAACCAGTTCCATTTCATCGAGTTCGCCGTAGCCAGCTTCAAAAAGTTGGTTGAAGATGGCTCGGCTGCGGTTGTTAGTCATGTTATTCATCTCCTTTAGTGTTTCGAATAATTGTAAGCGAAGGCCGCTTCCCTTACCACCAGATTTAATTATTGCCTCTGATCGTAAAGTTAAGGCTTCGCCTAATAATTTTTGATATGACTTTTTAATTACAGCGCGTTGCTGCTTAGATAGATTTGACGCATCTACCTCTGCTAACAATGCGTCCATTCTCCTAACCTTCCTTTGAAGCGTTGCAATTCTCTCAGCAAGCCTATTGTCATTGGAAGACGTAGAGTTCGTTAAAGCTTTTTTAATTGAGCTTAAGTTTTTTTGAAAATTTCCATATACAGATACGGTAAGATTCACAACACCATCGCAAATATCAATATGGATAGAAGAAGATCCAGCGGGATCTTCCTCCTCGATATCAACTAACTCATCAGGAGCATCAAGGGCGTCAACTATGTCGATGACTTCCATTCCTTCTTGCTCTGAGAGTAATTGCGATTCAACCATCGCTTGGATGCGTGGTGTGAGAGCTTCTATAATTTTATTCTTCGCATTTTGTTCAGCTAGTTCTTTTAACTGCTGAGCTTCAGCGATCGCTTCTTTATAAAGTGTAGTTGACATTGACAACCCTCATGGCATGTGCGTACTCTTATCAGTTAAATATCACGCTAAAATGTAGATTACTTATAATTGAGCACATTATGTGTCGTTCGCTTCTTTTTCCTGCCTTAAAATTCGCTGGATATTCTTTCGAAGTCTTATTATATTAAGATCTTCACCACTAATATACTCATCATACGTAACTTCTGTTCCGTCGTCCCCACCGATATTCTCTGGTGCATAGGACCAACCGCGCTCTGTTCCTGTACGAATTGGTGTTCCAGGAGTGTACGCCATCGGACTGTTGACGCCTCCACCAACCTGAATTCTTCCTTTATACATATCCGGAAAGGGGACCATGCCTTTTGCAACAGCCATTTCGCCCATGTGCATAATGGGAGTATTACCACTGACAAATGCACCATTATCACGTGATCGACCGATCAACGAATCATCGCTCTTATATGGTGAAGATGTTTTATTAACAAGACGCTGTAGCACACTTATTTCCAGATCTAAATCAACATCATCTGCATATTCATCTTCTTCTATATAAGGATAGCTAGAAGCCTTTGCTCTTGGCTGCTGAAAATTATTAGAAGTTCGGCCGTAGCCCAAATCTGTCCTTGTATCAAAGGATAGACCTGAACGACGGCCGATGCTTACTGGTTCATCAGGGCCTGAAGGCATTTAAGAATTAGTACCCCAAGCTTTACCCATAACGAAATCGCCTAATGTTCCACCAGACTGTTGCGCAGAAGACTCGCTTGGTTGTAGCTGTGAACCAACACCACTACCCCATGTATCGGAGGGAGTCTGGCCAAACCCTTCAGGAGGATCTGCTTGCTCAGTAGCATTCAAGCTACCAGGTCCAGGGGAAACAGGATTCGGACAATACGGGCTAGCGGGAAGACCGCCTCCACCAGTTTCAACTTCGTTCAAATCAGGAGCATCAACAAAATCTCGATTGTAAGTACCGAATGTATGACCGCCATCATTCACTTCGGCGCTCATCACAAGCTCCTCGAATGCTGCTTTTCTTTCATCATCAGTAATTTCTCCCATATACATCGGTGATGCAGGGAATGATGCCTGTACAGTTTCCGTACTAGACGATCCCATATCTTTTACTCTACTAACCGTTTCGACGACTGTTTGTGTATGTGTGGGCATTGTGAGGACTCCTTATTATAATGTTATTACTTGTTAGAAATTTTCTTAATCAAGCGCTTCTTTGCCTTTTGGACTTTTGCATACCGTTTCTTAAGTATACTCTCTTGAATTTTTAGAGCTGCCATCCAGTCAATATCTTGCTCAATTGAATCTGCTAAATCGTCAGCATCAACTTTTTCAGCATCAGCAGCATCAGCCTTCTCAACGGGCTCAAGTTCACCAGACTCAAGTGACTCAAGAATCTTTCTTTTTTCTTGAAGAACGATCTTTTTCAGAAGAGCTGGAGTAAGTTTAATTTTTTTAGCCATGTTTTCCTCCGGACTATTTCTATGTATTTCAATAGAAGTGTTTCGTTACCTAGTATTTTTTTGTTTATCGAATGCTAACGCCGCCCAATTCGACGCAGCATCACCGAACAACGACACAGGATCACTGCCTGCAGCTTGTCTTGCTGCCGCATCCCCATGTGCTGAACTTCTTTTATTACTGCCGTGACTCTCTGCAGCTCTTTGCTCTACAAGTGTTGTCATAGCAGTGTCTTGAAAAATAGATGCCATTACAGGATCGGTTGTAATTGCACTAACATCAAGTGGTTTAGCAGCTTTCTTCTTTTTGCTGTTACCAAATGAAATGGAGTCAAGGCCGGGGCGTTTTGTGGCACGGGGCTTTGATCTAGGAGCAGACTTTGTCTTTCTGACTCGCGACTCTGCTAGAGCCTGAGAATCTGTTCCGTCAGTTGATTCTAATAAAATCTCAAATAAGCACTCTTTGACAAGAGCCTTAAGCTGATTGCGTGAAACCTTAGACATTCTATCCTACTCCCCAATAACCATTAGAACCGGTTAGCGGAAGGGCACCACGTGGAATATTGGTTAATCCACAAACAACTGAAAAAGTAATATCGCCAGAAGATGACTGTAAGAATAGATCTTCTGTCGCAATCTCATAACGTGGTGATGTACCGCCGGTTGAAGATGCATCTAAAACATAGAAAAAATTGTCTGCCGCTGCCGATTGCTCCCAGCTACTGGGCTTGGGATAGACATCATCGTATACATAGCTTCCGTTAGTTCTGTTAAGCGGACCTACCTTAAATTCCCCTGTTGGAATCGATCCTGTCACAGCGCCGATACCTGACACACCGTTTGAGGTTACGCCTACCTTTAGTGATTGACCACCAGCTGAGACCGTAGTAATTTGAATCCATCGAGAAACACGAGGAAGGGGGATATGAGTCACCCCGGAAGCTTTTGCTATAGAAGATGTAAGGAATGGAACACCACTCTTCTGATACTCTCCCACCATTTGAAGGCCTGGTGCTGGCCATTTTGAAGACATTATCCTTTATCCTCCCACTCTAATATTTCATTAAAGAGTCTATGAACTCTGTCTGACTTGTTAAAAACACGGTTGAGATCATTCTTCCCAACCTGGATGCCCTCTTTCATCATAAATGCTCCGGGCGTTGAGGGCTCGGAAACAAAGTCCCAACAGATCAACTGGAAGTCGTCTTGAACAACGTCTACGTCACCGTTTCTTTTTGTCGAACCAACGCCACGAGATGAAATGCCTAATGTAACCCCGGATTCGACCAAGCTTTGTAGAATCTTTCCGCTTGGAGTGTCTAATAATTCTACTATACCTACGCAAACATCTCCGTCCATATAAGCTTCACGAACAATATGAGAAGCGTTCTTTAACTCGACAACAGAGCTATCAGGGTGATCACACTCTCCTAACGCTCTATTTTCAGCAATAAACTTTTGATAATTCCTAACTTCTCTTTCTAAAATGACCCTTGGGTAAATTCGGCCATTTTGATTCAAGGTATCAGATTTCTGCAGAACACCCTTCATCAAAATCTTTCCAGCATTTTGGCTCTTCGATTCCTCGATCATTTCCTTTGAGTATTGCCATGGGCTCCACTCTGTGAGTAATTTAAGTTTATCAGACATCAAACTATTCTCCCGAAGTAAGCTCGTCTTTGAGCTTCATTAATGTTAAGTATTTCGAAATTGAGTCATCATCAACTTTAGAAGAATCTAAACTGCTCATTCTCTCTTTAACTTCATTAATTTGACCAACGAGAATCTTGTTTTCACAAGACGAATTAAACTTTGTTAGAGCGTTAAGCGTTATATCTTTTACTTCACATAGCTTGTTTTGTACTCTGTCTGAGTCTCCATTCGCAAAAATATATTCACGTAAAAGATCAAGCTGCTCATCAGATAAAGAAGCAGCAAACTTTTCTTCAATTTTGCTATGCATAATATTAACTACTAGATGATTTACATTTTCAGTCTTGAGCTCGCTAAGTTCATCAAGGCCTTTTTCTTTTAATAAGTGCCCATGAAGCTCAGTCTCAAAGCGACTAACAACCATTATATCTGGTTCGCCTGATCTCCATTCAGATAGAAGCGTCTGAATTGTAGCATATGTTTTGTAGTCACCAACACGTCTATTATAAAAATTGGACTCAGCCAACTTATAATTTATATCTTTGATTAATGCGGATTTTTGCTGCGTAAGAAGTTTAGAATCAATTCTTTTAGAAGCAACTTTAGCTTCAGAAATAATTGAGCTAGCAAGCGAATCGGCAGGAACTGACGTAACCATCATAGCTCTAAAGAGCCGAAATTCACGAAACAATTCGCTACCAGGAGCAAAATGTTTCTTCATTATTCTCAAAACTTTTTTTGCTTCTTGTATTTTTCCATTAACCAAAGATTCAGAAACAAGCTGGGATAGCTGTGCGAATAGTAGGCCTACATTTCTTTTTTTGTTATGTTTAACTTTCATCTATTTCTCCGGCATCGTATTCATTGAGTGAGAATAATTCCTCCTCATTATCTTCTGCTTCTTCTGATAGAAGCACTCCGCCTTTTGGATTTAATATTGAAGATAGCGATCTAAAAACCCCTTTTAACTCCGGCGTTAATACCGGCCTGCTTCGAGTCCTATGATCATAAGTATCTTCTTCAGAAGCTTCAAGCCCTTCAAACGCACGGCGTAAATGATCATCCCCATAGGGTTTATGAAGAGAATCTTGAGAGCGTCCATGGGTTACCATCGTTTTGAAGTCTGGCATATGCGTTTTTATTGGTCCTCGTGAAGTAGATTTCTTCACATTTTTAACGGCTGCTTGAGCCTTTATGGGCGCCTCAGGATCATCAACCGATAAAGAAGATATATCAAATTCTTCTTCTTCTTCTTCTTCATCCCCATGATCTTTTAGCCTCGCTCCATCCGATGGTAGCGCTGTCAAAAGTTCTTCACCCTCGGGCTTGTCGGCTGAGAATAGGCCACCACCGCCACCGCCTTCTTCACCACCGCCTTCTTCGCCACCTTCTTCTGCACCAGCTGATTCGACCTCTGCATCTTCGATCTTATCAGTCATTTTTCCTTCATGAATTTCTTCAATCGCCTTGTTAGTAAGACCTAAGACATTTTTTTGAACCCATCTGCGATCAAGCATTCCTTCTGGAACTTTACCAGCTATATCAAATCGTTGAGATATCAATTCTAGCTTCTGCATTTGGGCGACAGAAGATGGGTTGGAAAGCTTTAAATCAAAATCGATCAAATCTTCCCCATCATACCCATGGACGAAAAGGTGTATCATCGCAATTTTATTCAACTCTGCTATAACGGTTTTCTGAATGCGCTGAATTGTTCTACTAAACCGAATATCTTCTTGTGCTAGTGTAGCCTTTGCTCCAATATCTTCATCATACCCTAGATACGCTCGAGGAATTTTTAGGGCAGCAAATAGCTTTTTCTGGATATACTCAACATCTTCAATGGCAGCAGTATTTTGTCCACCAGCGAGTGTATCTATTTTTGTCCCAGAATCGCCACCTCTAACTGGAATAAAATAATCTTCATCAACACTTAGGGGGTTGTATCTTAGGTCCACTTTCCCCGATGTTTTATCAACAACTTGAGAACGCTTTAGAGTGGATGTTGCTTGCTCAAGATAATTTGGTACATCCTCAGGGGGCACGTTTCCAACATCGATATAGAATACTCTGCGTTCAGGGGCCCGAATAACTCGATAGACAAGCATCGCATCTTCAATTAATATTAGTTGGCGCCAGATCCTTCTAGCAGACTCCAGTACAGAGGAGCCGTATGGTAAAAATGCATCATTACCCAAAAGTCGAAAATGAGAAACTTGCCAATTTTCTAAAACAGTGTTGCCTTGAGTCAACCACCGAAATCGAACCGCTCCAGGATTTTCGGGATCAAACCCCTCTTCACGCTCCATTTCTGATATTGGGATAGGATACGCGTTTGTTATTCCATAATCAGGAGACACATCATTAAAGAGAAAGAAGTCACCATACTTGCAAAGATTTCTTACCCACATAACGAGATTAAATTCGACATTAAGGGTGTCATAAAAAAGAGACTCAAGGAGCTCTTTCTTTAATTCATCTTCGCAAAAAATATGTAATACTCTTCCATGCTCATCTGGACTTACAGTTTCTTCAGCGTAAATATCCAGAGCAGAGGCAATTTCTGGAGTGGCCTCCATCTCAGCAAAATCAGAATACCTTGACATTCGGTCAAAGGATCCGTAGGCGCTTAGAGTGTTATTGTAAACATCATTATGCGCCCTCTTAAATAGCTCTACAGCGGAAGACTGCGCTCCAGGAGTGTTCTTTTTAACCTTTCGTCTAACAACAGGCCCAGAACGAAAAAGCGATGTTAAGCGCTGAAATATATTTCCTTTATTTGCCATACTCTTCCCCGTGGTTGATCTTTATTATAAGAGCTAAAGTAACCACTTAAAATCTACAGACCCTGATAATGCAGGATGACCTTCATCCATGAGGATTGGCATCCCTCTACGGGTAAATATGGATACCTGAGTGTTAAATGGGTCCATGTTGTGATTAACTGTCTCTGTTCGCTTATTAACAGCAAAACCTGCAAGCATTGCAGCATTCAAATCAACGTTGCTTTTTCTTGTGACTCCCTTTGCATCATAGAGCCATAAGCCAATGGCGAGAGACATTACCAGATCATCATTCTTCCCTCTTTGTGCTTGAGCCTTATTTCCGGTCCAAACGAATGTCTTTAGTTCTTTTACTAAACGCTCAGAGTATAAAGAGACCTTCCCATTACGAAGTACTTCCTCAAGCTTCGTTAAGATTTGTGCACGACTTGTTCCCTGTGTAGAAAACCCAGCTTTTCCTATTGCACCATCACCATATAGAGAATTATACTTGTCTTTCTCTTTTGCAAAGTAAATACTACGATACCCCATTTCTTTAAGCTTCATTAGAACAGCATATCCGTAGGTGTTACTTTCCGGGCATAGAATAGCCTCTCCGTATCTTCTTCCTGCTTCAATGAGTAGAACGGCCAATTGATCTGGAGGGACCTTCCCCTTGAATTCTGCAACAACCTCTGACTCTGTTGTGTCTATAACATGGAACGTAGAATAATCAGATCCATCTCCACGTGCTACATCGGCAGAAATCACATACTCGTGATTATCAAGAAAATACTTCCATACCCATACCGCGTTCTCAGGACCCCACTTTTCTATAGGTGCCCTAATCTGCATTCGTAATCTTTCAATCTCTTCAGTTGCTAAAAATGTATTTCCAGATGCCTGGAAGTCACAAAGCAGCTCTTGCGCAACCTGCTGCTTGTTTAGGTTTTTGCTTTCATTATCGAACCACTCATCATCTCTTTCAGGATGCACATCCCAGGGTAGCTTAATGGGATTAAACTCATTTTCCCCAGCTTCTGCGTTGTGATAAATATCGTAGTATTGGCCGCCTGTTCCGTTTGGTGTACTAACGATAACAGCTCTACCACCAGTTGAAAGAGTAGGATACAACCCTTTCCAAAGCTCGTCAAAGTTTCTAATAAATGCAGCCTCATCGACTATTAGAAGACTCAATGCTTCTGATCGCCCTGCATCTTCCGACGTTGGTACAGCCTTGATAGCAGATCCATTAGAAAACTCAACAGCCTGTGTATTCTTAGCAGTTATCTCAGTTATCCACATCCACTTAGGGATTCCAGACAACGCGATCTTAACCTTTTTTATAAAGTTCTGTGCAACAGCAAGCTTAGTTGCAATAACAAGAACTGTTTTATCTTTCCGAAAAAGAGCCATCCAAACAGCATAAGCGGCAGTCAGAGTTGAAAGGCCAAGCTGACGTGACTTTACTACTACATTAAAGCGGTGCTCATTAAAATCAATCAGGCAGTCATCTTGAAATGGAAACGTATGAAATGGAATACGACCGCGGATCGGGTGCTGTATCTGAACATATCGATTTATGAAGTACGAAGGATCCTTACCGCACTTAATGATTTCCCGGACTTGCTTTTGCTTACTAAGAGGGGGCATGAATCCTTAACTGACTTGTAGTTTTAACAAGCAACGATAATATGCAATCTTTCGTGGAGAATTTGACGTTGCAGATATTAATTCAACATCATCATCTCGTGAAATTTCTTTTACAACTAACGCTCGGTCGACTTTATCAGAAAAGTCATCCTTAATTGTCTTTAGCGCTGATGCGAAAATATCATTCGCAATTACCCTCTGATTGTCGACCTGTAGTCGAAGCGGTGCTTCAGCGGCGAATTGTACAACCGACATCATCTGGAGTTCTAAAATATCTCCCGCCAACCGGTGTGTCATCTTTCCTGTCTCAGATGTTCTGCCCCATGTTTGATTACAGCTACTCTCTAAGGCTCTAATTTCTTCTAGATTTAACATTACGACTCCTGTGATTCGTCTTCTATATAAGTATTCAAAGCAATAAGCTTATCACGATAATTTTTAATCTCTTCACTCGATGGTAAATATTCATCATCAAGCTTAATTTTTCTTATGGGTTCTACAAATGTTACCCAGCAGTCAGAACAGCAGGCACCCTTAAAGTACACGATGCCATCAGCTAAGTCTCTCATCATCAACCCACATACTGGACAATCTAGCGGTACAAAAAGCACACCTTGATCATGTGTGTCTAACATAGGCATCCTTCCCTTTCTTCTGAATATCCAATACATTGTCGACAATATCTTTAACTGCATCAACATGAGATATTATCAGAATATTAGAAAAGTACTTCTTTAAAC